>ENA-OPVU01001686-OPVU01001686.1-human-gut-metagenome-genome-assembly--contig:-NODE-1686-length-10599-cov-1.558327_pt1 | contig 10599 bp, 14 predicted proteins | sample MGYA00241497_ERZ501986 | MGnify/ENA primary metagenome ERZ501986 (study PRJEB25962, sample SAMEA2042995) | human gut metagenome | biome: human gut; feature: human-associated habitat; material: faeces...
AAACGTTTGATAATGGCGGAGTTGTCGCACAATTCCCGTTGGCAACAACCAAAAGAGGATTCACGACAAAAGACGGCAGAGAGATTCCGGAATGTACAGAGTGGCACAAAATTGTATTGTCAAATGGTTTGGCAAAGATAGCAGGGCAGTACGTTAAAAAGGGCGATAAATTATACATTGAGGGGGAATTGAGAACCCGCAGTTATGACAACAACGGCGTTAAACATTTTATTACCGAGGTTTACGGGTATGATATGGAAATGTTGACGCCAAAGAAAGACGGACAGAACGGAGGACAGCAGGGGGCAGCACCAACGCCACCGCCACCAAATCCGGATGATGATTTGCCGTTTTGAAAATGAGATTTGAAATTGAAATAAAAATCCAGGCGGGTTCCCGTCTGATTGGCACCCGGACAAAAGGAAATAAGGTTATTGCGGTTTGTGATTTTATCCAACCGAAACAACCGGAACCGGAGCCAAGACGACCGATTGGTTTTGCAGTATATGACCAGCCCGCCGGGAATAACAAAAAAGCGAAATGATATGCAGTACAGCAATAAGGATTACAACCCGGAAAAGCACGACCGTTGGCGTGCGTTGACCGTAAAACAGCCATACGCAAATGATTTGGTAACGGAGGCATACAAGGACGAAAACGGTATTGTTTACGGGGAAAAGACAATTGAAGTTCGGAGCAAAAACACGTCATACCGTGGCGACGTGCTGATATGTTCCGCAGCGTCCCCGGTTTATCCGGGAATTGAAAGCGGCGTTACTTTGGGATTGGTTGAGTTGTACGACGTGAAGCCGATTAAAGAGTTTACACCGGAGGATTGGGAAAACACCCGGATTCCAAAGGAAAAGAGGGCGAAAATAACAAAGGGTTTCGGATGGATGATGCGCAACCCAAGACGTGTTGTTGAAATGCCAATTAAGGGGCAATTGGGAATTTACAATTTGGTTTATACGAAAGGCGAAATAATACAATACCCCCGGAAAATGGAAATTGACAAAAAGAGTTGGGAACAGATAAAAAAACAGATAGAGAAATGAAAACAATCGGATTCCATATTGGACGTATAGGGTTTTATTTGTATCTGCAAAGTTTGTGGAAGTATAAGCAGTTTTATTTGATGCCCGGAGTTATGGTTGATGGCGTAAAAGGACATGACGTTTATTTTGACTTTGAAATTAAATTGCTTTGTTTTGCCGTTGGCGTCCGGCTGATATGGATAAAAACCAAAAGAATTATTAACTTTGTGATGTAAAACATTAAAAACGTGAGCGATGAAAGAGATAACAAAGATATTGCCATTAAATGAGGCGGCAAAGTTTCAAAAATCCGCAGGCGAATATGATTGCACAATTACGGATTTGGCGGTAATGGGAGCAGGGAAAGCAAGAATTTCAATTTCCGGAACAGAGGAAAATTTGGATTTGTTGGTTAGTTCGATAGAAAATGAGAATAAAGAAACCACAACCGTTTGACCCCGATAGGCAATACAACCCCGGAGAACGTGCAGTTTACCGGGGTTCGGTTGTAGTTGCTGAAAGATGGACGAAGCTAAAAGAACAAATTGCAAATGAACCCGGAAATATAACCCCAAAATGGCGTTGTAGTATTTGCGCAATAGATGGAAAAGAATGTTCAAAATTTTGCGACGAATACGGACGAACAGACAAAAAAAGAATATATTTCAAAAAAATGAATGGATTAAAAACGTTATTATATAAAAAACAAAAGAGCGATGAAAGAAAGTAAATTAACCACGTTTGATGCGGAAAAAATTCTGATGATAAATAGTTTTTGAAACGAGCAAAACAGAATGATGCATTGCAGTTGTATTGCGTGCAATAAATGGCAGGAAAGACAGACCGCCGAGGAATACAAACAATTTGAAAAACGTTTTAATAAAAAAAATATAGAGATATGGAAATGACGATAAAAGATGCTGTAAATTTATCTTTGGATAGTGGAAATTTTCCCGATGTAATTCCGGTTGATTATGGTTTGGATTTAGTTCTAACGACAAAACCAGAATATAAGGTAAATATAAGACAGCCAAGAAAAATACATATTGATGTTTCAACGTTTCGTGGTATTTCAGTCGGAGCGATACACTATTATGCGCAGATAAATGCAGATGGTATAATAATAACAAAAGAACGTGACGGCGAAACAATAACATACGGAGGTTATATTTGCGAAGAATTTTCCCAAATTTGTAGAAAGCAAAGGGGAAAATATGACAAGATTTATAAAATTGAAGTTATGCGAAAATTGACGCAAAAAGAAATTGATGACGATCCAATAAGATTGGAACATTATAAACCCGGAGATAATACAAACGCATTTTACACAAAAAAGGAAGCATTAGAACAAGCGGTTGAAATTGCTAAATTAAGATTTGGCAAAGGTTGGATTTTAGAGTTAGGAAATAATACAATAACTTTATAAATAAAAAAATTAAAAAGTATTTTATCAAAGAATTAGCCGAGTTGATTAATAAACACGGTTTGTAAAAAGAAATGAGAGATACACCGTACTATAAAGGTTTAACAAGAAAAACGCCCCGGAATTTCAACCGGGGCTTTGCCGCATATAGACGGAAAGCAAAACGGGCTAAAATTAGCCCCATAGAACGACGATAATTCAAAAGACAATAAAAGTATAAACCGAGGAATAAAAACCACGTAGAAAGGAAATTTATGAAAAATAACAATGAAATTAAGATTCAGTTTGTACCGATAGAATTATTAGAGTACAACGATGGACAAATACCCGGCGTTCCGGAAAATCCGAGAACGAGAGAGGATGCAAAGCAGCGTAATTTGGAAAAGAGTATTGAGGATTTGCCGGAAATGACAATTGCACGTGCGGCGTTGTGTTTTCCCTATAAAGGTCGTTACGTCGTTATAGGTGGTAATAGACGTTTAGAAGCACAAAGGGCTTTGAAACGTAAGGAGGTGCCAATTATTGCTTTGCCGGAAGATACCCCGGTTGAGAAATTACGACGTATGGCGTTGTTGGATAATGAAAGCACCGGACAAACCGATTGGGCAAAACTTGCAAAGGATTGGAGCAAAGACGAAATTAGGGCATGGAACATTGAAACCCCAAAGGGATGGTTTAACGAACCACCGAAAAGGGATATTCAAGAAGACGACATCAGCAAGGTAAAAGCAAAGCAAAGATGTCATCCGGGAGATATATGGCAGCTTGGCGACCACCGCTTGATGTGCGGAGATAGTACAAAAGCATCCATGATTCAAGAACTGCTTTCCGGAGAGAAAGTAGATTTGTATATTACCGACCCACCGTATAATGTAGCATACGAAGGTAAGACAAAAGATGCACTAACTATACAGAATGCCGAAATGAATGATGACAGCTTTAGAGATTTCTTAGTAAATGCGTTTATTGCAGCTGATTCGGTATTGAAAGAAGGTGCATCCTTTTACATTTGGCACGCCGATAGTGAGGGGTACAATTTTAGATATGCAGTTAAGCATTGCGGTTGGTTAATGAAGCAATGTTTGATATGGAACAAAAATGCTATGGTAATGGGTCGCCAAGATTACCAATGGAAGCATGAGTCTTGTTTGTATGGATGGAAATCGGGAGCGAGTCATAATTGGTATTCAGACAGAAAGCAAACAACAGTGTTGGAATTCAACAAACCGAACCGAACCGCAGAACATCCTACAATGAAGCCTATTGAGTTGTTTGCCTATCAGATACAGAACAGCAGTCGGAAGGGAGATATAGTATTGGATTCATTTGGTGGAAGCGGTACAAGCATAATCGCCTGCGAGCAGATAAACCGTAAATGCTACATGATGGAGTTAGACCCGCATTATTGCGATGTTATACTTGCAAGGTGGGAGCATTTTACCGGGAAGAAGGCAAAAAAAATAAGCGGGGAGTAAAACCCCGCTTTAGATGTTGTGTTTCTCACGAATGGTTGTAATAGCATTTTCAACCCATTCTGATTGGCTTTCAGTCAATGAATCAAAGAAACCTTGATTTGTAGTCATGTCTATTGCACCGTTGTAATCATGTTCATTTAGCTTATCAGTAAAAGCTATTATGAAATCAATCCATTTGTTATTTTTCATATTGTACGTGTTTATAAGTTTGGTGCAAATATACATGAACAAACCAAAAGGAAAAATATTAATACCAAAAATAACGTTTTAAGTTATGGCAAAATACAATAAAACAACGGTAGAAGCAATTTGTGGATTTATCAGGGATGGTGATAGTCAAAAATTAGCTTGCAAAAAAGTTGGCATTGGAGATAGTACGTTTCACGACTGGATAAAGGCAAAGCCGGAATTTTCGGAACGTATTAAAAAAGCAAAGGAAGAGTTTCAAGCGACGATAACCGGAAAGTTGGAGGCTACATTGTGGAAACGTGCAATGGGGTATGAGGTAACAGAAACAGAAACGGAGTACGTAAGCGATGCAAACGGAAATCCGAAAATTAAAAGCCAAAAATCAAAGGTTAAGCACATTCAGCCGGATACCGGGGCTTTGATATTTGCGTTAACCAATGTTGCCCCGGAAAAGTGGGTAAATAAACAAAAAGTTGAAACGCAAGAATTGAAAGCGTCGGGCGACAGTTCGCACGAATATTGTTTTGAGGATTTGCCGGAAGATATATTGTTTGGGATTGCCGATAAATTGCAGGCGGGAGAGTATGAAAGAATACAAAAAGAAAAGGGGGTGACAGATGGCAACACGTAAGAAAACGGCAAATCCGGCAAAGGAACCGGAGTACAAAAACGAAATATGCGACAATTGCGAGTTGGCGACATGGGTAACGCATTTGCACCAGCATTTAGACCATGAGGGTAAACCCATTTGTTTAACGTGTACCAATGAGCAATATTTTATTGTGCGTGGTCGTAGAGCGTGCCAACATTTTGTAAAGAGAAAGGAGAAAAGCAATGAATAATGAGGAATTATTGAAAATGTACGCCGCCATTAAAAGCAATCCGGGCGAAATAGTAAGAGAGGCAGCACGCCATAGGCTGATAAACTTTGCCCGGTATATGCAACCGGATTTGGTTTTAGAACCGTTTCACGTAGTTTATTATACGCTATTGGATAAGTTCGCCCACGGGGAAATAAAAAAAATGATTGTGCAAATGCCGCCCCAGCACGGAAAATCGGAGGGTTCAAGCCGCAAATTACCCGCTTTTATGTTGGGATTGAACCCGGACACAAAAATTTGTGTTGGTTCGTATGCCGCCACAATTGCAAGGGATTTTAACCGGGACGTACAACGAATAATTGACACCCCAAAATATCGGGAAATATTTCCGAAAACCTTTTTGAACGGTTCAAATGAGGTAACGATGGCAAACACGTATTTACGAAATTCTGACGTTATAGAAATGGTTGGGCATAAGGGTTCGTTGCGTGTCGTAGGTCGTGGCGGTGCGTTGACGTCAAAGACCGTTGACGTTATGATTATGGACGACGTTTACAAAGATTATTCAGAGGGTAACAGCCCGATTGTACGCAATTCGGCGTGGAAATGGTACACGACCGTAGTAAAAAAGCGTTTGCACAACAAATCGCAAGAACTGATTGTATTTACCCGATGGCATGAGGAAGATTTGATTGGTAAGATTGAAAAGGGAGGCGAAAAGATTATTGATATTAAAAGTTGGGACAGCATTAAAAATATTCCGGATGGTGCATGGGTTCGCATAAACTTTGAAGCGTTGAAAACCGGGGAACCAAACGAGATTGACCCAAGGGAGCCGGGGGAGGCTTTATGGGAGAGTATGCACAGCCGGGCAAAATTGGAGCGTGAAAGAGCGTTAGACCCAATACAATTTCAATGCTTAGACCAAGGAAACCCGGGAAGCGCAGAGGGTAGATTGTACCGGAACCCGTTCAGAACATACGTTGACAAATCAGAGTGGGGAACGTTCGTGCGTAGTGGTAATTATACAGACGTGGCAGACGAGGGCGACGACTTTACATTTTCGGCGTGTTATGACGTTTACAAATCCGGCAATGAGGCATGGAACGAACAAAAGAAACGGTTTGAACCAATTTTGTATGCGCTAATTACTGACATGGTATTTACGCAGGAAAATACAGAAGTAACAGCCGTTACCGTCCCGGAAATGATAAACCGTTGTGGAACGCAAAAAGCATGGATTGAAAGTAACAACGGCGGGTTTGAAAAGTTGATACGTAAAAAGATAAAAGCGATTTCCGAACCATTTTACCAAGGTGCCAACAAGGAAAGCCGCATTATAACAAATTCGGCAAGCGTCAACGCCCAAATCATTATGCCGTTAGGATGGGAGGAACGTTTTCCAAAGATACATGAACACGTAACCGGGTTTTTGCGTGATTTCCGAGCAAATGAACATGACGACCCGGAGGACGGTTTGACCGGAATATATGAAAAGGAATTGGCGGACGGCGATACAAGACCATACAGCCAAGCAACAAGGGGTATTAAACGACGCAATTAATAAATTATTTCATATATGCAAGGATTAAGCGAAAAAATATTATACATTTGCAAAAGATAAAGGGGTAAATGGTAAACCCAAAGAGATAATAACATAAGTTTTAACGTTAAAAATTCAAAGATTATGGCTATTTGTAAATGCCCGGCAGCAGCAGCGTTGCCAAACATTCCAAATTTTACGTGCGCCGAGAGTTTCGGACAGATTCAGAAAGTTGCGTTTCAACGTCTGTATAAAAGCACGGACAAAAAAAATTCATTTACAACCGAATCGGGGATAGGCAAATTGGCGTCATGGTCGCCGTTGTTGACGGCAGAGGACGACACGAAAGTTGTTGTTTCCCCGTATATCCAAGCACCGACCGCAGAAGCAGGCGCACCCCGTACGTTCGGCGGAGGAAACGAAACGTTGGGCGGTATTGAAGAAATTATTGGACGTGAGCCAACACCATTTACCGGAGTGTTGCGTAAAATGCCGCAATCAATCATTAAGGCTTTGAAAGAATTGCAGTGCGAAAGTGATTCACAGAATTTGGGAATTTTCCTTTTCGACGAAAACGGCGCAATCGGCGCATTGCAAGACCCGGACACAGCAACAACGTATTATCCGATTCCAATTCGTTCTTTGTTTATCGGCGATAAGACGTTTGGCGGATTTGAAGCCCCGGACAGCAACGCAATACAATGGTCGTTTTTGCCCAATTGGTCGGATGATTTGGCAATTGTCGTACCGGAAGATTTCAACCCGTTAACAGACTTGAAAAATGCAGCAGGATAAGACAACGAAAGTGTTGTTGGAGTGCAAAGCATTAAACGCAACACGTGAATTTGATGTAACGCACGCCGAAAGATTGTTGAGGATGCAAAAAAACGGCGGATGGCAGTTACCGGAAAACTCAAAATTTGAATTTAGCAAAGAAAATGGGCTTAGATATAAGAGAAATAAAAAAGCAGATAACGGAGCCACGGAACAAAGCGGCGATAAGTAGGGCGATTTACCACCAAAACCGCATACGATTTCATGCGGAAAAGGCGTTGACGCCATACATTACGCAACCCGTGACCGATTTTTTGGCTTATGTTTCAAACCTTATACCCGCAGACAAATTCAAAGTGTTCAAAACATTGTTCCGTTACCCCGTCAAGACAAACGAGGTAACGGGCGTTTGTTTTGATAAGTTGAGCCGCATTTTTGACGGTCGTAACCCGGCGTTCAATTATCAGTTTATGAACAGCGAACAAAGGGACGATTGGGAGTATTACAGACAAAACGTATTGGAAGAACCCGAAATTTGGAGTACAAAGGGATGGGAATATTTCAAAACCGAAATTAACAGCGTATTAATTGTTGATTTGCCAAAAGAGCAATCCCCCGGCGATAATTACCCGCAACCGTACTTTTATTGGTTGCCAATAGAACACGTTATTTCATACAAGGCAGACAAAACAACGGGCGTTATGCGTTGGATAATATTCCGGCAGGACGACAACCGTATTGCCGTAATTGACGATGAACGATACCGGGTATTTACCGATGAAAAAGGCAATATTGGCGAATTGCTGATTGATAGCCCGCACGATTTGGGATATTGCCCAGCACGTTTTTTTTGGGACGAACCATTGAGTTTGAGAGAACCAGACGTTAAGGCGTCCCCGTTAACAACCGAGTTGGAAAGTTTAGATTGGTTCCTTTTTTATCATTTGTCAAAGAAAAATTTGGATATGTACGGGTCGTACCCGATTTATTCCGGATATGAACAAAGTTGCGATTTTACGAACGGCGAAAACGGCGATTATTGCGACGGCGGTTTTTTGAAAGATAAACAAGGCTTTTATAAATTAGACCAAGCGGGTTTATTGATGCGTTGCCCAAAATGCGGAGATAAACGAATTGTCGGGGTTGGTTCATTCATTGAAATTCCGGTACCGGACGGCGACAAACAGCCGGATTTGCGCAACCCGGTTCAGATGTTGACCGTTGACCGTAATAGTTTGGATTATAACGTTAGCGAGGAAGAAAGGTTGCGCACAAACATAATTACGGCGGTTGTTGGTACCAACGAGGAAATAACAACCCGTGACGCATTAAATGAACAGCAAATTAAAGCCAATTTTGAAAGCCAAAGCACGGTATTAAACCGGGTTAAAAAAGGCTTTGAGGCGGCGCAAAAGTTCGTTGATGAAACCGTTTGCCGTTTGCGTTATGGAACAATGTTTGTTTCGGCAAAAATCAATTATGGAACCGAGTTTTATTTGTCTGATGCAACCCAATTGCGAGAACGTTATAAGATGGCGAAAGAAAGCGGAGCAAGCGAGGGGGAATTGGATGCGCTACAAAATCAGATTATCGAAACGGAGTACAGACACGACCCAACACAAATGCAACGTATGTTAGTGTTGGCAGAATTGGAGCCGTACCGACATTTGACACGTCCGGAAGTATTGGAATTGTACGAAAAACAGCTAATTACCGAGGATGAATTGCGCATTAAATTGAATTTCGCTAATTTTATGCGTAGGTTTGAACGAGAGAATACAAACGTTTTGGAATTTGGCAACCAAATACCATTTTCCAAGAAAATTGAAGTAATAACAAATAAATTTTACGATTATGCTAGTGAAAGCAGAAACAGAGGGTAAAACAAAGGACGTCGGATTGTTGGACGTTACCCCGGAAAATTTCATTGTGCCGCAAGGCGATGAAAGTTTTTACCATTGCCGTATTGAGGTAGTGAAGTTTAACCAAGAAACGGGCGAAAGGATTTCACGACCACGTATGCAGGTTTTCGGCAAAAAGTTCTTTGAAACATTCGGATTGCACAATTTGCGAAAAATGGGTTATAAAGTTGACATTATGCACGACCCGAACGTTTGGGAGGCTGCAAACAAAGAAAAGATTGAAGCCAACAAACGAGCAAAGGCAGAAGCAGCAGCAAAGGCGGCAGCAGAAGCAAAGGCGGCAGAACGTGAACAAATGAAAGCCGAAATTATTGCAGAACTGACAGCAGCCGGAGTTATCCCAGCAGAACCAAAGAAAGCCGGACGAAAACCAAAAGCCGAAAAAACAGCAGAAGCAGAGGAAGCGGCAGGCGATAGCCCGGAAAACAACGAGAATGTTTAACCATTAAAAATTACGAATATGGCACAGATTGCACAGCAAGACAATTTGGTTATTGAAGTAGCCAAAACCGCCGCAGCATTGGACGGCGACACAAAGAAAAAGTTGATTGAATGTATTGAGGTCGGAACAATTACCGACGTTATTTTGGTAACAAAAGAGGTTGAAAAGAAAATCAGCCATGCACGTGTTATTAGTTGGTTGGTTGACACAACCGGGAATTCCCCAAAATACACAATTGATATTATTAACGCAAACAGCGGAAAAGTAGAAGCAATCGCACTTAATTAATTCAAAGGGTAAGAATATTATGTTAACGAGAGAAATTTTAGTTGCAAATGCGGCTTTGTCGGGATTGTCTGACGAACAGATTACAGCGATAACAACATTATCTCAGAATGACGAAAACAGCGTTATTGCCAAGAAAACGGGCGAAATTTACGGGGCTTTGGATGCCGATATTTTGGCGGTTTCCGGTATCGCTAAAAATGGAACCGAAAAAACGTATGATTACGCAAAACGTGTAATGGGGGAAATGAAAACAAAAGCCGATGGCGCAACCGGGCTGCAATCGCAGATTGATTCATTGACCAAGGAAAGGGCCCGTTTAGAAAAGGCAATTGCCGATGGTGCGGCAGATGCGGAAACCGTGAAAGCATTGAAGCAGGCAAAAGCAGATTTGCAGAACGTGACAACGCAGTTTACCGAGTTGACAACCAAGTATGAGGCAGAAAAGGCAAACCACGAAAAAGAATTGTTCGGAGTAAGAATTGACAACGCATTGCAGACAGCCGCCGCCGGGCTTAAATTCAAAGCAGGATTCCCGGAAAGCGTAACAAAGGTTATTTTGACGCAGGTTAATCCGGAAGAAAAAGCAGCGAAACTTGCTATTCAAAAACCGATATATCAAAAGGCTGATAGTTTGTTTGCTATTGTAACAGAGAGAGCTCCGGAAGACTATCGTGGATATTTGTGGAGA
>ENA-OPVU01001690-OPVU01001690.1-human-gut-metagenome-genome-assembly--contig:-NODE-1690-length-10584-cov-1.741381_pt1 | contig 10584 bp, 6 predicted proteins | sample MGYA00241497_ERZ501986 | MGnify/ENA primary metagenome ERZ501986 (study PRJEB25962, sample SAMEA2042995) | human gut metagenome | biome: human gut; feature: human-associated habitat; material: faeces...
TCGGTGCGTTGAACTTTCAACACTGCAAATGTAGGTATTTATTTTTAATTACCAAAAATATTTCTTTTTATTTTATCAAAGCAAAGCAAAAATATTTTCTTTGGCTGTTTTCAAAGTTATTTTACCGGAATTTTCGATTTAAGGAACTTTCTTCAGACTGCTTGGCATCTTATCCAGATAAAAAAGAAAGTGCCTTAAAAGGCAAAAAAAATAAGCCCGGATAACTCCGAGCTTATAAATGTGAGAGGAAAAGAAAAGTTACTTGATGAAATTATTTGGGTTGCGCAAATATAATCATTTTTTTATTTCTATATACTCAACGCCCAAAATTTTTGTATATGGGTTTTTTGAAACAACGTCTATTCGGCTATCTTTTACCTTTTTTGTTTTCCATAAAAAGCCTAAAAACCTCTTATATTTTACCGTTTTGGTAATAATCAAACTATCATTATTTATTAATTCCCCTGTAAATTCTTTATTATCGTCAACACATCCGTTAATCTCTATCCAATTATTTTTTACGCTCAAACAAGGTATTTTTTTTACAACTGTGTCGCCGGGAATTATAACAATACTATCCTTTATATTTCCCTTTAACTTCATAATTGTTTTTGTCTGTGTTGCCAATACGCTTTCAATTGATCTATTGGCGTTTTTCAGAGTCTCAATAACCTTTAAATCTTCACTTCTGTACTTCTTGTACTCCTTCAATTTTAGTTCCAAAACTTCAACGCTTGCCACGTTAAGACTATCCTTTGTTTTATACATCTTAACATCTGAAAGTAATACTTCCGTGTTGTTTTTATATCTGTTTTTTTCTTCTTTCAACTTCTTTATCTTCACATTTTGAAAGAAAATAACACCTATTGAAATGATGAAAAAAACAATTGCCGATATTTTTAGGTACTTATTCATTTTATTTCATTTTAAATTTTGGTATTCCTCAATAGCATTAAAACAAGGACATTCTTTCATCCATTCAAAAGGTTCTATAATGCCATTTCCGTTTAAATCTTTAGAAAAGTCCCTATGCCCCTTTATTGTTGCTTCTGGGTATCTTTTCATCAGCTCTTTTAACAGCCATGTTATCGCTTCTTTTTGCTCTTTTGTTCTTGTATCTTCTGCCTTTCCTTGTTCATTTAACCCGCCAACGTAACAAATGCCGATAGAATTACTATTGTGCCCGGAAACATGCGCCCCAATTTCAGAAATATAACGTCCTATTTCAATTTCTCCATTTTGCAAAATAACAAAATGATAACCGCATGTATGCCCGCTCTTTTGCTGCTTTTTAAAGCCCCTATTTTTATGCCATACATCTAATATTTCAACATTACATTTCACGCCCAATTTAGTAGCACTGCAATGTATAACTATATCTGTTATCTTTCTATCGCTTTTATCTTTCTCTAAAGCTGTTAAAATGCTATTTCTATCCATTTTGTTTGTCTTTATCTATTTCGTTTATCTCATCCTTGTATTTCTCGATTATAGGCTTCCAATAAGAAGGCATCGCCCGAGTAAATTCCAGCCTTAATATATGAAAAATAATTCTTAATGCTACATTTTTCGGATAAGCTTTTATCAAATTTTTGAACGAATTTGTCGCATACACATAGATAAAAACGTACGTTAATGATTTTATCACAAAATAGGCTTCTTTTTTATCTCCGCATAGAATAACTATGCTATAAAGCACATGTATAATAACAAGATAAAGACAAATTTCTAACAAAGCATTTTTGAACTTGCTAAACTTGAAATTTATACATCTCGATATTGAAACACCGTCTGCTCTCATTCCGGCAAATAGGTTAAATGCAAAAGCTATTATAAGCGCAAATATGAAATTGCTTGTTGTTGTCATATATGCAATTATAGGACTTGTTACCGTGACGAAAATAATTCGCAATTGCTCTAAATTAAATAATCTATCCATACAATTAAAATTTTAATTTTTCTATTATTCTCTGTGCTATTTTTTCAAATCCCAAATCTCCCGGATGTGAGGCAACTCCAGAACTTGTAGTTACTATGTGTTTACCAGTCCATGTAAGTTTCTTTTCAGCTGCATTATCTGAGTAACTTTCAACTGGGACTATTGAATTATACATCTCTCCGTCAACAGTAAAATAGATACTTAAAACATTTGTTGCTAACGTATAGAAACTTGAATACGTTAAGGTCTGTTGTTGTGATGTTTCTTTAGTAATTACTGTTCCTATCTTACTTTGATTCTCTTTTGTATTCAGATCATTTATTTCGATATATGTACCTCCATATATTTTTATGGCCTCTTGAATAGTTGCCCTAACTTCGTTATTTACATACCATCCATAAACCCATGCTATACGAGCCTTTGGAGCAATTTGTCGTATATTATGAATAAGCGTGGAGCAACTACTCTTAAATGTCGTTCTTTTCGATTCCGTATTTACATTATCACCCAGTTGAACAACGACTAAATCGGTGTCTGCATCAAGTTCAACTTCCAAAATATCTTCTATCCACGCATTACTTGTTGTGATACTTTCTGCATCTTCAAAGCCTGTTCCTGAAAGTTGTTTTGAAGTATAATTCCCCAGCCCGAAAGCCAATATATGCTCTTTTATAATGTCGTAATAATCTTTTGTTTTATCGGTTGCATTCATTCCAAAATCTCCATTACCCAACAATAAAGAGTTACCGATAAATAACGCTTTTTCCGGATATAACGGGGTTGTTGTCACTACTCCGTTGTTCCCAACCAATACTACGTATTTAGTTCCATTTGGGGAAGTCAGGATAATATCCGAACTGCTTTCCAAAGACGTTACTTTCCCTTCCAAAACTGCTATCTCTTTTTGTAAATCGGAGATTGTTTCCGTAAGATTTTCTGTTTGCCCGATTGGATATTGGGCGCAAATGAAATTCTTGACGTTAACTGTACTTTCTTTATTAGCAGCTACTATCAAATAAAAATTAGTTTGATTATTATATACGGCATGATAAGCTGGGTCAAATTCAAAACTGTTTTTACCAACTTGTAACTGTTGAGCTTGTAATTGTTTGTCTCCATTTGATCCAAACAGATATACTGTTACTACACCACTTAAAATCGATTGTATTTCTATATCTATTATGCAATGGTAGTTTGGGTTTGGATTAAAAGTTGTTGTTCTTATACCTCCTGAGCCATTTTGTTGCATATTCTGAAATGTAAATCCATTTTTACCATGATACTCTGTAATGACTCCATTATTCCACGAATCTATATTAGCGTTGTCAACATTTTTTATATATCCCGCTTTTACGTTATCCGTTGTTACTTCTACATTTTCCAGAATAGAAATAAATCCGAAATGATCTTTTAGTACATTGTCATTTAATCTTAAAGGCTTCATTGCTTCTTGTTTTCCGTGTGTCCATAGTGTCCAATCAACAACGATAGATAAATTACCCGTTAACCCTTTTTTATCCTTTACTGCTTGATTCAAAACATAGGATAAATTATTACCTTTTAAACTTACACTTATAGAATTGAAATCTTCCAAATAATTTCCGTCTGCATCTGTTTCATAAAGTATTACCGTTTTTATGTCTGTATGAACAGAGATTGGTGCCCAATAGTGTGGATCATCTTCTGTACCCAATATATCTCCGGTTAATTTTATATCAATTATAAAGTTCTCCAAATCTTTGTAATATTGGCAAGCATCTGAAATTTCTTTGTTGTACACGGGAGTTCTATACATTCTGTTAAAAACATCCACCGATAATGGTATTCCTGTTTCAATTGATTCCCAACTTCCACTATCATTTATAAAAATAGCTACCTCATCTGTTACCTGTAAGTTATCAAAGTATCTATATGTCCCGGCGATATTCGCTATATAGAAAACTTTTGAGTCAGGATTTCCGGGATTTAAATTCAATGATGCCAGACCTTTAAATGTTGCTCCATTACCCAGAGAATCAACCATTAGAGCCAAAATATTCCCGAGAATATCTCCGGTAATTTCATTGTTATTATTATTTCTAATAACTTGCGCTATTGAGCTTTTTAAATTTTGATAATTCCCCATTTTTAATATATATTAAAGTCGTTATTAAAGTCGTTATTAAAGTCGCCGATATTCGGCATTAAATAACCTCTGCCAATCTTTTTAACCACTGTATTTGTTTGGAACTCAACAGTTACACTTGCCAAATTACCTTGCGCTTGCCATTGAGGAGTTATTAAGAAGCTATCGCAATTATATACTTCTCCGTATTTGTCTGTAATTTGAATGTGATCTACCATTCGTATCAACCGCATTACATCGCAAAGGTATTCAGGAGCTAAAATAACAAATTTGTACGTCTTTTCGGATATTTGTTTTTCCGGGAAAAAGAAGCCATTCCTATCCTCTCCTTCTTCTTCAAATTCGTAATCAGGCTTTCCAAGCTCTGCACACAAATATAAAACATTCCTGAATAAGGGATTTTTATAAACTATTTGCCCGTTATCAAAAATAACATTTTCATCATCGTACCATTCCAATTTTAAATAGCCTTCGACACTATTTACAACTGTAAATACTTCCGAATAAATAATATCATCTCCCGTATTAAAGGTTATGTAATACATGCCTTCGCTTATCTTTAAATCCATAACAACATTACCCGGATAAACAATAACATCATAACCGAATTGTTCAAATTCCACAAGCTGCAAGCCCGTTCTTTCAACTTCCGAAGTTATGTCTTTTATGTGCTTTCCATTTTTGTCATATAGATTTATTTCAGGAACATAAGTAATGCTATGCTCTCTAATTATTTGAAAGGGAGGCAAAAAATTATTCAAACAATATAACGGATAAACTTCTCCGTACGAATAACTTCTCCTGCTGTATTGCATGTCCCTTTTTTCATAGAAGGGGAGAACACTTAAATTGTTGTTTTTATTCTGTATCATATTTCAAAGTTGCTTCTACTGTTAACGAATTAATTCTTAGCTTAATACTTTCTACTTGACCGTTGCCCAAACCCGTTTTAACTAATTGCATAGGGTTAATTTTGGTAGGTGCAGGATAAATTACAGTTTGCTTCTTTTTTCTTTCTATTCCATAAACATACGATTTTTCTTTGTTTATCAGAACATCTGTTGCGGGTAAATTATATGTCCAATAAAGCGGTTGAAGGCTTGCAAAAGACATATAACCATTTTGTAACGTGTAATCTCCGCCGTCAATGCGCATTTCTACAAATGGCAATTGCCATGTATCTGTAACGTTTAAATTGGTTATTTTGAATTTCTGTACACCTGAACAATAAAAGCCAAAAGTAGCCGCATCTCCCGGTATTTGAACGCTTAAATTTAATTGATTTCCACCTTCGGCAATGTCTATTCTTGATTGATAACCAATATCAGCACCAGAAGAATTAAAAAAGTGCACTCTTAAAAAACCAGATGCTTCGGCAACACAATTACCAATTATCAACGCTTTGTGTCCTCTGTATAGAGAATTAATTTCGTATGTTGGCGTTGAATAACCGCCGCTTTCATTTTGATTTTGCGAGCCGTAACCGAACGAGTCTGGGTTTGTCATCGCATTTGGCGATATAGCCGCCATTATAACAAATCCGTCGTCGCTAAAAGCACTGGGATTTAATAGCATCATATCTATATCCGAAGAAAAATTCGACACATTTACTTCTTCTATTTTACCGGCAGTTACATATTTTGATAAAATTTCAATCGGATAGCCTTCAAATATTTGCGAAACTTCGTCCATCCAAGAAAATTGAAATCTCTCTGCCATGTCTATTTTGTCGAATTTCCAACTATTTGTGCCGAACACATACTTTTTACCATTCCGAACATTTTCTATTTCCGTTAAATCAACGTTTATTATCGGTAAATAAGAATAAGAGCCTCCATTTCTAAACCACTGTATATGCTCTATTTTAAACTTGTTATCTTCTATATACCAATAACATTGAAAACAATTCTTTAGCATGTTTGTAAACGACTGCAAAGTAATTGTTCCTCGCTGTGCGGGCGTTTGATATTCCCCAGCCAAAATGTTTGTTTTTTGAGTAACAAATAGATCAAAAATTAAGTTTGAAATCGGGTTTTTTCCGCTATATAAGAACTTGCTATATTCTTCCGTACCTTCATGTTTTATTTCTGGAGCTATTTCTTTTAAAAGAACTGAAATGCAAGACCATAAAGGGTAAGCATCTTTCAACGTATAAGGAGACCTACCATTCTCCTCTATATATTTGTCTGAAAAAGCAAAATCAAACCAAATAGACACATAACGCCAATTTGATTGCGAAATAGGATAGAATTTTTGCCCGTATAAGGTATAAGGCGGTAAAAAATATCTCCCATTCTCTGACTTCCCCCATTCTGTCGGCTCATCCGAAAACCTTGCAGAAATTTCGGCAATGTCTATCGCATAACCTAAGCAATAATGATAATTTCTATTATTCCCAACTATATCATCTCCGCTTAAGGGATAGGTTGCAATACCTAAAATACTACTGACATCTAACAAATACCTCGCATAAATGTTATATGTTTTCAAAGAACAATGCGCTACACCTGTTGCAACTCCAGAAAAAGGCGACATATCAAAGTTTATATTATCTACACTTTCTCCGGGAGCAAGGCTCTTAATATAACCGAAAATAGGCACTTTATCAGATGTTCTCTGAATAGTAGCTGTAATTGAAAAATTGGCTGAATAGTTTATATAACATTCATAACCGTTACTGTTTTCTGGGTATAAATAACCTGTATAACTACCACCAGAAAGAACATTCATTTTACCACTGTATAAGCCTGCACAATCTGAGGGAGTACCTTCAACAGTTATGTTTATTTCGTTCAAAACATTACATAGCGCAAAATGGAATGTGTTAACAAGCGCATTTTTATCCCCATTCGGCGAAACATCTTGCTCCCAATTTTCCCCCCCCAAGAAGCAAGAAATAATACTCTCTCCGGGCAAATAAACCTGAATTAAAGGTCTTTTATATATAGTTATTCTTTCTATCGCCGGAGCAAGTTCTATCAAGTTGTATTCTTTTTCCATTCCTGCCAGAACATCGTTATATTGGTCGTAAACATCTGGCTGCACGGTTATCATTTCATCATCGGCATTAAATTCGCAATCTGTTTTCATGAACTTACCGATAAAATCATTCTCCCAAGTCAACCTATTATCTTCTGACTTGAAAATATAGAAATAGAAAATAGTATCGAAAGTCTTATCATCGATAAAATGATAATCTTGTTTTAACAATGAAATTTTTCCAGATAATTTTTGCCTATAAAAATTCTGACTTGTTTCTAATTCATAGGTAATACTAAAATCATCGTTATATACCGGAAATACTTGTTTTATAGCATATATTTCTAACCCATTCTCATGCAGATAATAATCTCCACTCACTGAAATTCTCGCATATATAGCCCCTTTGGGAGTCATTACGTAACCGCTTGCTCCGTGTCCGTCAGCAATTCCATCAATATAATTGTAATTTTCATCATAAAAAGCCCCAGCAAATATAGAATTAATCATTAAACACATACTTCCGGAAACATCCATGTAATCAGTAGAATTAAAGCCAACATGCACCTGTAATTCTCCTGTACTTTCATTTACAGAATAATCTACTTTATTCCCAGAAGCATTGTAATCAAAAAGATTTTTACTTTTTGTGTTTATACCAAATTTATAATAAGGGTTCATTTCCGTATCTTTCTTTTTAAGTTCTTATATATAAGAATGATATTTCCTTGACTATCAACTAACATTTTTGTTTTATTTTGTTCTTTGATCTTCCGGACATTATCATTCAATTCGGTTATATCTGTCTGGTTATTTACATTTATTGAAAAGCCATTTTGATCGTCATAGATGTTCATATATTTTTTCTCAAAAGTGCCGCTATTCAAAGACTTTATAATGTCAGGTATTATTCTGCCATACCTTCTCGAATTTCTTTTATTTATAACAGCAAAAAATTCTCCCCCTTCGGCTCTCCTTCTTGTTCCGTCAGGTTTCATCCCTAAGTCGATGTCATTGCCGCTTTGGTGACTTCCACCCTTTAACAGCTCAACTGTACCCTCTCCATAACTCTCCTCTTGTTGAGCCGCTTTTGTCAATTGTGCAGCTTTTATTTTTGAAGCTGCGAAAGAAGCCCACATTACAGCTATTGCGGGTAAAGCTCCTAAAAAGCCCATTTGTGCCCAAATTAACGCTGTTGCGGTAACAAGGCTCGATGCTTGTTGAGCTGCCTGCATAGCTTCCTGTTTTTTTTGCGCACGCTGTTGTTCTTTCAATGCTTTGTCTTGATTCCTCTTTGCTAATTCAAGCTCTCGTTGTGCCATTTCTACATTATTGGCATAACCATTCGCACGTGCTTGTAATTCTGCATCCAATGCCGATTGTGCGGCGGAAACTTCTTTGTCTGCTTGCTCAACTGCTGCATCAGCCGCCGCAATACGTGCTTCTGTAAACGTATTCAACGCATCCAATGCGTATTGCATTGACGTATTTATTGCATCTTTTTGGTCGTCGTCCAAATTCAAACCGAATAACCCGTATATGTCTGTTCCTCTTTCCTCGCCTTTTGACTGCTCAATTTCTTGGTCAATCTTTTTTATGGTATTTTGAATTGTTTGTACCTCCAAATCAGACAATTTATTTGCTGCTTGCTCGTTCAATTCCAATATCTTTTGCAAACGTTCCTTTTCTGCCTGCAAACGGAATTGGGTTTTCCGTTCTTCTGAATTTCGTAACAAATCAAATTCAGATTGCGCCAACGCTTGTTGTTGGTCGAATATCTGTAATTGTGCTTGCAAATATTCGTCGGCAATTGCGTTTCCCTTAACGTCAAATCCGGCATTAATTATCCCGGCGTCCTGCTGTTGTCCGGTCGGTTTTTGCTCATTCTGCAATAATGCTGTTTTTCTTTCGTTCTCCAACAACTGCATACGCAATTGTCGTTCCTGCTCGCTTCCCTGCTTGACTGCTTGCAAACGTAATTCAATACTTTCTTTCTGCAATGCCAATTCTTGCAACTGCCTTTCCTGCTCTATTTTCAACAACGCCTCTGTCTGCTGTTGTTCTAACGCCGTAATTGTTGCGTTTATCGCCTGCCGTCCGGTTTCGTTCAAATCCTTTTCGGTCTGCAATTGGTGTTGCAAATCCTCAATCTGTCGTGAATACTGATATTGCGTTTGCTGCCGACGCTTTGCCCATTCGTCGGTTTCCAACTGCAATTGCGCATCCTGCAATTTCCGGGTTGCCTCCAAATTCTTTTTATAAGCCGCTTCAATTTGCTTTGCTTGCTGTTCTGCTGCCTTTTCCGCATCGCTTTTACCCCTTGGCGTTACGGTTGGGTTCTGTATCGTTACGGGATTATTGTCTGTTTGGGTCGTCGGTGTATCTCCAACAGAAACCGGGATTGTTAACGGTTTTATTTTTTTCTGCATACCCTCCAAACCCTCTTGGAAATTTTCTGTTATGTCTTTAACTTGGGCTTTAACCAAATTCCCGTACGCTGCTGCATAATCTGCCAATCCTTTTTTAACTTCGTCAAAGTCCAACGTAAATGCTCCTTTTAATGCTGTTCCGGACGCTTTTACAATGTCTATAAAGAAACCAAATAAATTCCCTAACGTGTCAAATGTTGTTTTGAACCCGGTAACAATACCATTCCATATTGCACGTATTAATAAACTTTCGTTATATAGTTCAATGAAATAATTTATAATATCAATTACCCCTTTTATAATTGCTGTCAATCCTTGGTTAACAAAAACTTTTGCCTGCGTCGTCAACGTTTCAAAATTTCCTCCGGTTGCGTCAAACAATCCGGATAATGCGTTTTGCAACTCAATTTGGCTTTGCAATTGTTCCTCCTGCAATTGCGCCAACAATCCGGCTTTTCCTTTTACTTCGTCCATGTCGGTTGAAATATCTTTCAACGTGCGCAAATACTGCAATCCGGCGTCCTCTCCGGGACCCCCGAATATATCTGCGATTGCAGCCCCAACCGTTGCCGCATTATCCGGCAATTCTGCCAATTTTGCGGAAATTTCTTGTATTACATCAAACGTTGTTTTGGTTCCGGTCTGCAAATCCTTTTGTACTTGCTCCGACGAAATACCGATACCATCCAATGCCGCCGCCGTCGCTGTTGTCATTTCACGCAAACGCAAATTTGCCTCCTTAATTGCGTCAACGCCTTTGTCTGAAAAGATACCCATTTTATTTGTTTGGGCAACAATTGCAACAAATTGGTCTGCTGATATTCCCGCCTCCTTGAAATATGCCGGGTATTCTTTCAATGTATCTAAAAATTCCCCGTTCGCATCGCCTCCGGCTAAAAACCCATCTTTAACCAACTGCAATGCTTCGTTTGCAGATATGCCAAATTGTTTTGATAGTGCATTTGTTGCAATCAACGTTTCCCGGAAATCTGCGCCGAATGAATCTGCAACGGCTTGCACCTCGTTTCTAAATGCTTTCAAATCATCGCCACTTTTTCCGGTAAATTGTTGCGTCAACCTTGTTGCCTCAACTAATCCGGCGTTGTAATCGT
>ENA-OPVU01001703-OPVU01001703.1-human-gut-metagenome-genome-assembly--contig:-NODE-1703-length-10471-cov-1.698253_pt1 | contig 10471 bp, 10 predicted proteins | sample MGYA00241497_ERZ501986 | MGnify/ENA primary metagenome ERZ501986 (study PRJEB25962, sample SAMEA2042995) | human gut metagenome | biome: human gut; feature: human-associated habitat; material: faeces...
CCGCGCCTCGGCGCGAGAATGTGCCAAGGCACATTCTTTTTTATTCTCCTGACAATATCGCATTACAGAAAATATTTATTGAAATTCGATAAATAAATATTGACTTTCAATGTGAACGGTGTTATCTTCACAGTAAGAGAGACCTATTTTGAAAGCCGCACAGGTATGCGGCAGGATGGAGGAACCAATGAAAGACAGACTGACACTGTTTACCAAATATCTTCTGGACGTGCTGTTTTATGCCGGAATTGTTGTGACTGTGACGCTGCCCTTTGGCATACGCTTTTATGGAAAGTATGACAGCTATTTCGGGCAACACTGGCTCAGACTGACGATCCTGTTCGGAATTTCCGGAATCTTTGCATTGATACTTTTGCAGGAGCTGCGAAAGATGTTTAAAACGGTGCTGAACGGAGACTGCTTTATCCGGGAAAATGTGCAAAGCTTAAAGCGGATGGGAATCTGCAGTTTCTGCATTGCGGCAGTTACTGCGCTGCGCCTGTTTCTTTATCTGACCCCTGCGGTACTGATCACGATCCTGGTATTTGTGATTGCGGGACTTTTTTCTCTGGTGCTGTCCCGGGTCTTTGATGCAGCTGTGACCTATAAGCTGGAAAATGACCTGACGATCTGAGCACCGGATGGAGGAGAAAGACATGATCATGATCAACCTGGACGTAATGATGGCGAAACGCAAAAAGGGACTGACAGAGCTTGCCGGAGAGGTAGACATCACGCTGGCAAACCTTTCTATCCTGAAAAATAATAAGGCAAAGGCGGTGCGGCTGTCTACGCTGAATGCGATCTGCAAGGCGCTGGACTGCCAGCCTGGCGATATCCTGCAATATGTAGATGATGAGGAGGATGTAGAAAATGAATGAGAAAACAGAAAAAGATGGAACCGGAAAATTGCAGAGCAGCGCAGGCATAGCCAAAACAGAGGGTAGCACTGCCGCGACTTGCGCACAGACATCTGCAGACGCTGATCGTGCCTCCAGAACCATCCCTGCTGCGGCCAGCCGCCGCCTTGGTGCAGCGACAGCCCTGTACGCCTTGCTTTACACGATCTGCCTATATCGGAATGCATCGGGGATCACCTATCCTTTTTTCGTTGCAGGAACCTTGTACTATTCTTACTATTGTACCGCAAAGTGCAGGGTTCCATCCGACAGAGACAGTCTGCAAAAGAAGCTTATCAGGGCGCTTCCGTATGGGGCGGCAGAATTTTTGCTCGGTATCTCCGTGTTTTTAACAGCTGACCTGAAAATTCACCTGATGACAAAAGGAATGCTGTTCGGACTGACGCTTTTATGGACGTTGATGCTGTTTTGTAATACAGAAAATTGGGGATTGGGAGATTTTATCCGAAACGGCTGGAAAGGTCTGTTTGGAACCTTTTCCTATCTGGATACGCCGTTTTCTGATGTTGCCGCAGCACTGAAAGCAGAAGAAAAACAAAAAGAAAATGGGAAAGGTCACTATATCATGATCGGTCTTGTAATCGGCATTCCGCTGCTGATGGTTGTCGCAGCACTTCTGCTGAGTGCGGATGCGGTGTTTGCAAGTCTGGTATCGCGGTTTTTCGGAGAACTGGCATGGTCGGATTTTATTACTGTTTTCCTGATGCTGGTGCTTGTCTATCTGTTTGCATACGGATTTATCCGTGGACTCCTTACCAAAAGCCTGACCGGGAAAAGACGGGAGTGCCTTGGGGAACCACTGGCTGCAATTACGGTGCTTTCTCTTTTAACGGCAATATATACGGTATTTTGTACAATTCAGATTGTTTATCTGTTTTTACGGGCAGGGACGCTTCCAGAACAGATGACATGGGCACTGTATGCGCGTCAGGGATTTTTCCAGCTGCTGGCAGTTTGCGTGATTAACCTTGCAGTTGTGGCGGTGTGTTTGTTTGGGTTTCGCAAAAACCGGGCACTGCAGATTCTTCTGACGGCTGTGTGCGCAATGACTTATGTGCTGATCGCCTCGAGCGCATGGAGAATGTATCTGTATATTCGCCAATATTCCCTGACGTTTCTTAGGCTGATGGTGTTGTGGGCGCTGCTCGTGATGGCGGTAATCTTTGCAGGGACGATGATAGCGGTCTGGAAGCGTGATTTTGAACTGCCGAGGTTCTGGCTGATAGCAGTCGCATTTTTGTACCTGATTCCCGCGTTCGGGCGTCCGGATTACTGGATTGCATCTTATAATGTATCCCGCGAAGCCAATACCCAGGAGTCCGTCATGGATTCGCAGGATGATGACGACGCCCTCCCGACAGCCGCGGACTACTCCTATCTGCGCGGCCTGTCTGCGGATGCAGCGCCGGTTCTGATCGGACGAAAAGACCTGACCGGAGAAGCTGTGCCATGGATGCATGCCTATGAAGAAGATCAACGTTCGGAAACGAAGAACCTTGGCATTCGAAACTTCAATCTGTCCCTCTGGCAGGCAAAAAGGAGACTCTCGCAGGGATGAAAGGCGCACCTGCCGTATCATCGTGTTTTCTGTCGAAGATTTCCGGTAAAATCATTGGTAAAACAGCCAGAAGATATGCTATACTTGTGCAGAAGCAATACCCTATGCCGGCAGGGCTTTATGCAGCAGAACCTCTGCGTGGGCGGCACTGGCACAGAAAAGAAAAGAGACAGGAACAAAACGATGATATTTGATACACATGCCCATTATGATGATGAGGCGTTTGAAGAGGATCGGGGAGCGCTGATTGCTTCCCTTGCAGAACAGGGGATCGGAAGAGTCGTCAATGTGGCTGCGGACCTTGCTTCTGTATCCACGAGCCTGACTCTCGCACAACAGTATCCGTTTATTTACGCGGCGGTCGGCGTTCATCCGTCCAACGTGCAGGAGCTGACGGAGCGGGACTACGAATGGCTGGAAGAAAAACTGGCGGCTCCCAAAGCGGTTGCTGTCGGGGAAATCGGACTGGATTACTACTGGGACAAAGAGCCCGAGGTGCAGGCGCGTCAGCGGGAAAGCTTTTCCAGACAGCTTCAGCTTGCCAAAAAGCTGGATAAGCCTGTCATCATCCACTCCAGAGATGCGGCAAAGGACACGCTGGATGTGATGGCAGCGGAGGGCGGAAGCCAACTCCGAGCAGTGATTCACTGCTTTTCTTATACGAAGGAAACAGCACGGGAGTTTCAAAAATGGGACTACTATTTTGGCATCGGCGGCGTGCTGACCTTTAAAAATGCAAAAAAATTAAAAGAAGCGGCGGCAGAGCTTCCTATCGAGAGAATTTTACTGGAAACAGACTGCCCGTACCTTGCACCGGAGCCGTATCGCGGCAAACGCAATAGCTCGCTTTATTTGCCTCAGGTTGTAGCTGCGCTGGCAGAGATTAAAGGACTGACCTGTCAGGAAATCGAGGATATTACCTGGCACAATGGATGTCGGTTTTACGGATTAGAATAAACGAACGGAGAAAAGAGAGGAAAAATGGCAACACTTGGAATTCCTTCCAATACCATTGAGGTATTGCAGAAATATCACTTTAATTTTCAGAAAAAGTTCGGCCAGAACTTCCTGATCGATACCCATGTGCTGGAAAAAATCATGAACGCGGCACAGATTTCCAAAGATGACTGTGTTGTGGAGGTGGGACCGGGTATCGGAACCATGACCCAGTATCTTGCGGAGCGGGCGGGACATGTGGTGGCGGTCGAAATCGACAAAGCCCTGATCCCGATTTTGTCGGATACGCTGTCCGCTTATGATAATGTAGAAGTAATTAACGAAGACATTTTAAAAGTAGATTTAAACCGTCTGGTGCAGGAGAAAAACGGCGGACGTCCCATCAAGGTCGTTGCCAATCTTCCTTATTACATCACAACACCCATCATTATGGGACTGTTTGAAAGCCATGTGCCGCTGCAGAGCATCACGATCATGGTGCAGAAAGAAGTAGCAGACCGGATGCAGGTTGGACCCGGTACAAAGGATTATGGTGCTCTTTCTTTAGCAGTACAGTATTATGCAGAACCATATATCGTGGCAAATGTTCCGCCAAACTGTTTTATGCCGCGGCCAAATGTCGGCAGTGCGGTAATAAGACTTGACTGCTTAAACCGCGTGCCAATTGAGGTATCCGATGAAAAATTGATGTTCCGTCTGATTCGGGCGTCTTTTAACCAGCGCCGGAAAACTTTACAGAATGGGCTGGCGAACAGTCCGGAACTTTCCTTTTCCAAAGAGGAAATCAAGAGTGCACTGGAAGAAATGGAGTTGAGCCCAACGATTCGCGGGGAAAAACTCAGTTTAGCGCAATTTGCTGCATTAGCAGATGAATTAAAAAAGATTCAACAGGGAGGTAATACCGATGAGTGAAACAATGGCAGATTACGAAGATCAGATTAATGCATCTTTTCGATCGTTCCGCGAAGGCGATACGGTGACCGGAGAGGTGGTAAGTGTTGAAGAAGAGGAAGTCCTTTTGGATTTACGCAGTTTTTCACAGGGAGTAATTCCTTCCGGTGAATATAGTGATGACCCGAATTTCCATGCGATGGATGAGATTCGCACCGGAGAAATGCTGACGGCTGTCGTGCTTTCGCCGGATGATGGACAGGGCCGTGTCCTTCTGTCTCTGCGCGAGGCAAAAAGAGAAGAGGCATGGGAACAGGTCGAGAAGGCACTGGAAGAGAGAACGGTGTTTACGGTAAAAGTAAATAATAGCGTGAATGCCGGTGTTGTTGCCTACTGCGAGGGATTGAGAGGATTTATTCCGGCGTCGAAACTGGCACTTGAGTATGTAGAAGATGTGGAAGAATATGTTGGAAAGACACTTTCGGTTATTGTCATTACAGCAGACCGCGAGGCAAATAAACTGGTTCTTTCCGCAAAAGATGTGGAAAAAGAAAAAGCAGCAAAAGAGCAGGAGAAAAAATTAAATGCTCTGCAAAAAGGGTTCGTGACAGAAGGCGTAATTGAGCGCATTGAGCCGTATGGCTGCTTTGTGACAATCGGGGATGGCTTATCCGGGCTTGTTCATATTTCCCAGATTTGCAATAAGTTTTTACATTCGCCAAATGAAGTTGTCAAACTCGGGCAGACGGTAAAGGTAAAAGTCCTTGATGTGACGGACGGAAAAATCCGCCTGAGCATGAAAGAGGCAGAGGATATTGCACCGGAAGTGGAAGAGGCTGAATCCATTGAGTACCATGATGAGGAGGCAACGACCTCTTTAGCTTCTCTTTTGGCAGGGATTCATTTCGAAGATTAGCGCATAAAAATCACTGCGGCACATACATTATACTAACAATCAAAAGCGGAATATGCTTAGAAATGGAGTGTGTGCGGTGAGGAATAAGAGATGTCAGGTCAGGCGGCTGCTTACAATGGTGCTTCTTTTTTCTTTTGGAATGTGCCTGTTTAGTGGATGCGGCACGGAAAAAGAGGGCAAAAGAGGAAAGGATTTGGATTATACGGTAGTTCCAACAGAGGAGTGTCCGGCTGATTTTTTATCTGAAATCAATAAAAAGAAAATCAATCCGTTCCAGATGACTTATGAAGATGGCGAGTACTGCTATCTGGCGGTTGGCTACGGAGAGCAGGAAACCAACGGTTTTTCGGTGCGTGTCCTTGGGCTCTATGAAAAAGGCGACGGGGTGGTGTTTGAGACGAGTCTTTTAGGACCGGAGAAAGGTCAGGAAGTAAGTCAGAAAAAGAGTATGCCGTATCTTGTCGTAAAAATGAAAAAATTGGAGAAAGAAATTGAATTTTGGTCATAATTTTTCCAATTGAAAGGTTGTCTTTTTGTCAAAATTAAGTTATAATTATATATACATTCGATAAAGAAGGGGGCATGCACAGTGAAACAGATTATCTCACGTTTGAAAAACATCAGTATGATGTTAATCTGGGATGTAATCACTGCGATTGCGCTCTTTGTTTTTGCGTATTTTTCTCTGGACAGGATGCCATCTGCGATGTACAAAGTATTGGTACTCTGCGGTGTGGCGCTTTTCGTTATTATTATGCTGGTTATTAAATACCAGTTGTTGTATAAGAAGTATGGACGGGATGATGTTACCGGAGGAAAGAATAAAAAGGAATTCGAGCGGATTGCCAGAGATTTGCTTCGCGGGGATGGAAATTATGTTGTCGTGTATGCGAACGTTGACCGTTTTAAGTTGATTAATGAAACTTATGGCAATGATGTCGGAGACCGGATTTTGTGCAGAATTCACGAGATTATTGATGCTGAGCTCCACTGGGATGAAGTGTCCGGCCGAATTATGGCAGATAACTTTGGGGTTTTGATGCGGTTTCATTCACTTCCGAAGCTTGACCAGCGATTGTATCGAATCAGCAAGCAGTTGTCTGAACTTACGGATGATAATGGAAATTGTTACGGACTTATTCTTTATTTTGGTGTTTACGTTGTAAAAGACGATGAAAATGATATTAGTGCTATGCTTGAACATGCCAATCTGGCGCGTAAGAAGATTTCACCGTCACATCTTGTTCCGATGGGAATCTACGATGTGAAAGAAAGCCAGAAACTTGGACGTGATAAAGCGTTGGAGATGAAGATGCACAAGGCACTTGAACAAGGTGACTTCGTACCGTATCTTCAGCCGAAATACGAATTGGAAGGTGAGTCGATTGCCGGTGCGGAAGCATTGGTTCGATGGATTGACCCGGAAGAGGGTATGATTTATCCGGATGAGTTTATTGATTTGTTTGAATCCAATGGATTTATTGTAGAACTTGATTTGTATATGTTCGAAGAGGTTTGCAAGTTGATTGAGCGGTGGCATAAAGCGGGACGCAAAATTATACCGATTTCTGTAAACTTATCAAGAAGTCATTTTGAAATTCCGAACTTCTTTGATTATTATGAATATGTGTTAAAGAAATACGATATTCCGCCAAGAAGTATTGAGATTGAGTTGACGGAGTCTCTGTTTTATAATGATATGAAGTCACTCAGTGTACTGGTATCACAGATTCACCGTGCGGGATTGTCGTGTTCGATTGATGATTTTGGAAGCGGTTACTCTTCCTTAAATATGTTAAAGGATGTTAAAGTGGATGCGCTGAAGTTAGACCGTGTATTCTTTGAGAGCGGTGATAACGATGAGCGTGGAAAGGATATTATCCAAAGCGTAATCAAACTGGCACAAGCACTGGACCTTCACACCATATCCGAAGGAGTCGAAGAGAGAAAGCAAGTGGAGTTTTTGAAAGAAATGCACTGTGACTTAATTCAGGGATATGTGTTTGCAAAGCCAATGCCTGTACCGGAATTTGAACAGTTAGCGTTTGGTACAGAAGCAGCGGACTAAAGATATAATCGTTTGTGATTTCGATAGCGGTTTCTACGGTACATAATTTCATGATATAAAACGACCTCGATCATATCGCGGAGAAGTCTTCCTTCCTCCGGATAGGAATCGGGGTATTTTTTTGTAAATTCACCGGCAATTCCGGCAGCCATAAGCTGTAAGGCAATTTTGTCAGGAAATACGTCAAACATTAGACTTCCCTCGTATTCCATTTTGTCACATTCTTCTTCCACAAATTCGCTGATTTGTCTTGTGATTTTCGGGTATAAATATTTAAGGTACGAGTTGTCAGCTTCCAGTTCCATCAGCTTCTGACTGCCTAAAGCAGGTGGATAGGTAGGAACATAGGGGGTTTGGTTATCAAAATGACTCATGCGTTTTCCTCCGATGGTTTATTAACTAATATATGTGCGCTAAAAATTTGTGTGTATGCCTTGCACTTTTTTGCGAAAGCCGTTACACTGTATAAGGTAGTAACATCATATTGTAGGAATGGAGAGATATTATGGTTAAATATATATATCAGGCAGTCGCTCTTGTATTCATTTTTGTGGGTGCACTGTTTTTATTTGGAAGAAATATGGAAACGGATATGGAAGAAAAGGGCGTGACGGAAGCGATTACGGATGAGACATATCCGTATCTTCAGCTACAGACGCAGGGGCAGACGGTGAATGTTTTATATGGGTATAGTGCGCCGCTCGAAGCAAATGTGGTGCGCGAATCGATTACGCCGATTAACCAGAACAGACAGATTTCTTTGTTAATCAGTAAAGCAAAGAGCCGTCTTGTTAATGTCACCTACAGCATTGTGGATAAGGAGAGCGGAGAAGTATATAAAACCGGAAGCGTGAATGCGATTGGACAGAATCAGCGCAGGGTAGATTTGACGTTTGACTATGGATTCAAGACAAGTACGGAGTATATTTTGGATTTGAAAACGACATCGGACAAGGGAAAAACAATTCATTATTATACACGATTAAAGTATTATCTGGATGAGAGTAATTTGGCAAAAAAACTGGCATTTGCCCAAAAATTTCATAACAATACATTTTCAAAAAACAAATCGGAAGAAATCAGCCGTTATCTGGAGCCGAATGGCAAGAACCGGAACTCGACACTTGCCTATGTTGACATCACCTCGGATGCCAGTCTTGTAACGTGGGCAGAGATGTCACCGAAAATTGTATCTGATGAATTTGTTACGATTAAAGAATATAATATGGAAACGGCCTGCATTCAGTATAATTATTTTGTGCAGGCAACAACGGCTTCCGGAAAGGAAACGTATCATATCAAAGAATTTTATCGCGTGCGTTATGCTTCCGGAAGGGATTACCTGCTGAATTTCTCACGATCGATGGAAGCGGTGTTTGACGTATCGACGGCAAGCAGCAAATCCAGTCAGTTAAAGTTGGGAATTACGGAGCAGAATAATGGAAAGATGCTTTCCAATAAAAAAGACGATAAGTTGTATTTTTCCAGAGATGGCTTTGTTTACCAGTATGACATGAAGACGAATCAGGTGAAAAAGATTTACGCTTCGTTCAGCGAGAAGGCTTCTTATGCTTACCGTGCTTACAACGAGCAGGGAATCCGCCTGTTAAAAGTCGACGATAAAGATAATTTGTATTTTTGCGCGTACGGTTATTTTGCGCGTGGCAGCTATGAGGGCGATGTGGCGGTTGTACTTTATGAGTACACGACGGACGGAACGCTCGAAGAGATGGTATATATGCCGATTAATACGACGTATCAGCAGTTGAAAGAGGATTTTGCTGATTATGGCTATGTGAGCAGCCGGGGAATCTACTATTTCACTGTGGCAAATACGGTGTATGCCTATAACATGACGGCGAAGCGGCTGGAGAAGATAGCCGAGAACGTAAAAGAGAATACCTTTATGACGATGGAGCGTGCAAATTGTTACACGTGGTCATCCTCTCTTGCTAAAGGCTATGGCGAAAACATTACGATTTACAATTTGGAAAATGATGAAAAGAATGTGATTTATCAGCCGGATAAAAATAGTTATATTAAACTGCTTGGCGTAATTGAGGATAATATGGTGTATGGTTACATGCACAAGTCCGATGTTGGAACGATGGCGGACGGAACAAAAGTAACGCCATGCTATGAACTTTATATTGCCAATACAAAAGGTGAAGTGCGTCGTAAATACAGTGTAAAAAATCAGTATATTCAGAAGATTAATTGTAACGGAAATGTAATTAATATGACGCTTTGTAAAAGACAGGGAAGTCATTACGTGATGAGCGGCGAAGACACAATTTTGAACAATTCCAGCAAGGATGAGCCAAAGTTTAGTTATGTATCGCGTGTAACCACAAAGTCTTTGACCGAGTGGTACATCCAGTTCCCGATTTCGTTTGAAATGAAAGCGAAACCGACATGGGATGAACCGCTGTCCACATTGACTACGAGTGAACGTTATGTGCGTCTGGAGCAGCCGAAACTTACAAAATATTATGTATTTGCCGGAGGACAAATTGTTTCTTCCTACGAAAGTGCGGCAAAAGCGATTCGAGAGGCCGACGCCAAAATGGGTGTTGTTGTTTCAAGCAATCATCAGGTTGTCTGGGAGCGGAGCGGAGCCTTCATCCAGAATACGATTGGTGGTTTGGAAATGACGAAGCAGGGAAATGGTGTGTCAAATCTGGATGCGTGTGTTCATATGCTTTTGAAAGCGAACCATTATGATGTGGCGGCAAAGGGACTGGTCAAAAAGGGCGAAAATGCGTATAATACGCTTTCACATTATTTGCAGCGGCCGATGAGTCTGAAGGGATGTACGCTGGAGGAAGTTTTGTACTTTGTCAGCGGCAGTAAACCAGTGATTGCGATGACTAGCAATAAAACCGGTGTGGTAATTGGTGGATATACGGCTTCCAAATTGATTTTGTACAATCCGCAGTCCGGCAAAACACAGACGGTAAGCAGAAGTTCGTATGAGAAGATTTTCAAAGATGCCGGCAATTATTTTATTAGCTACATGAGTGAATCGTAAGATAAAGGAGAAACTATGGAGACAAAGGAATTGATTTCGCAGGCGTTATCTGCGCGTGAAAACGCCTATGCACCGTATTCCGGTTTTATGGTGGGGGCGGCACTTCTGTGTAAAGACGGCACGGTTTATA
>ENA-OPVU01001706-OPVU01001706.1-human-gut-metagenome-genome-assembly--contig:-NODE-1706-length-10464-cov-1.993467_pt1 | contig 10464 bp, 8 predicted proteins | sample MGYA00241497_ERZ501986 | MGnify/ENA primary metagenome ERZ501986 (study PRJEB25962, sample SAMEA2042995) | human gut metagenome | biome: human gut; feature: human-associated habitat; material: faeces...
ACTATTTCGTATTTCTATGTTTTTTGCCATAACAAAATCATTTAAATTGTGACAATGGTTCACAAAACATTTTGTTAACGACTCTATCACGCATTAACTTCATGTCCGTAAAATTACGACATATATTTTGTGCGATTTCCAGATAGTTATCTGAACCATCATCTTTTTGATAATAATATGGCTTTATTGAAACACAGTTTTTATGTTCAAACAAGGTGTTTAACAGCGTTCGGTCTGAGTTGCCACAAGAATGCCCCATAATATAAACTTGATATGGAGCAGATTCAATGAACTGAAGCAAATTACGATATTTCCCCGACTCTAAATACTTTATAGATTTGATGTTCCTTAAGCACTCATTATCTGATTGTTTAAGGAAATCTTTATAATCCTCATCAAGTTCATCACCATAGCCAAATATTATGCTATCGGGATTATTCAAGTCTCCATGAATATGATTTGTAGATGCAACTTTCAGATACCCATACTTGTCTGCTACTTCAGTATAATTAAAATTAAGTAGCATAATATTCTCAGGAATTATTAAATCCTTTAGGTAAATGTCTTCTATCTCTGACGAGTTTACAAATTGCTTTCTGAGTTGTTTGATATCCTCTGCCATAAAGTGCCTGTCGCTACCTTCAAAACCATATCTACAAAGCAACTGTTGATACACATTGTCTTGTTGGATTAGATAATCTGCATAGTCATAGTAAACCTGTAATTGCGAAATACTAATATCATCTTTACGAATATTTCCATAAATTTGACGTAGTATTTCCGCATTGCACTTTATATTATCAGTTGTGATAGAAGAAAGATATTCAGCTAAAAGTTCTTGAATATAATGTAGCTGTTTATTGATTTCTGAAATTGCATAATCACAGTTGTCTGGACTTACAATCAAATTTCGCAATAAATCATAATACTCCTTTTCTATGTCAACCCACCCTTTAGTTTCAATACAAGTACATATATTCTTAAAAAACGGAGGCAACGAAAACTCAAAAGATTCTGAATCATTGGCAATACTATCAATAATCTCTTTACCGGACGGTTTGTTAATAAACTTAGGAAGACAAAATGCAAAGACATTCCAACAGCGATTATAATTGTCTGAAGTGATTTTGATAGAACAAAGGCAATCCTCTGATATAGATGTAAGATTTCCTGCAAAAGAATTTACTCGTTTCTCCCAATACCAGTTTATAAAATTTTCATATTTAGTAGGAAGTCCATGTGCCAAGTCAAAGCCGTTTCCAATAAGTACTATTCTATTCATTACTGTTACTTCCTTTATTGAGGATTTTTTATGTCTAAAATAAAAATCCTAGTTAATCGTTCTGTATTTATTTGGTTCATACTACGGTTCTGCCACCATTGATGAATAAGAATCATAGTCAATAGCATAAGGGCGAGGCCGACTGTGCCGTTTGAAACTTTCAGCCTGTTCCAAAATCTCCTTGAACACCTCATCACGAATTTTAGGTGGATATCCTGCACGAGCTAACAGGACAATTACATTCATCTTCAATGTCGCCCGAAGGTCAGGACGGTTTAACCAATCTGAAACATCCAACTGTTCCTCTACCATCGTTTTAATTTGCTTAGCCAACTCTGTCAATTTCTCATTCGAGAAATTTTCAATGAAATCGTATTTTACCGCCACAGATTTCAGAATATCAAAGAAAGCCTTCTCTTCAAATGATAGCCCTATAGAATTGCCGGCAGTACGTTCATTTGCCACATCCTCCATAAGTCTAACCATCTCTCCAACGACATCATCAATCACATCGTTGGCAAGTGCAGCATCATCAGAACGGTCATTGTATTTTTTGACAATATCTTCCAAGCGTTTCGTGAAATCTATGCCTTTTTGCCTGTTGATTTTCCGCAACGATTCAATAACCTGTTTCAAAAGTTGCTCCATCAACTTGACTTTGGTGTTTTTGTAGGGAATTTGGTCAAGACGTTGCATATATTCCGATGAAAGAAGGTCTATTTCTTCATCGGCAGCAACACCGATTTTAGTCACCTCTTCCACCGCTTCGGACATCAAGGCATCTTTCAACATTTCGCTCACACGCTTATTCATCTTGACAGCATCCGGTGCATTATCTCTCGTCAGTTTAGAGATTATGGAACGGATGGCCAACATAAAATGAATATCGTTGTCTTCCGCCTCTGTCAGATGTTCTGAGTTGCAGCATATATCATACGCACCTTTCATCTTTTTACAGTGTCGCATAAAACGAGTTTCAAGTTCTTTGGTATGTTGAATGTATTCTGCTCCCGTTTGAAGAATGCCTAACTGTTCAAGAGGCGTTCCAATAAAATAGCCAGACCAGTCAAAAGCATGAAACATCCGCTTAATCACATCCAATTCGTCCTTAACAACTTTTACCGCTTCTTCAACAGTTTCGAGATCCGGGCCATCGACATCTCCATTTCCACCATATTGATGAAGAGCCTCGTTCATCTGCTGCTTTATGCCGAGATAATCAACCACAAGCCCTTTCTCTTTTCCGGGATAAACACGATTAACACGAGATATGGTCTGAATCAACGTGTGCATTTGTAAAGGTTTGAAGCAGTACATCGTATCAAGGCTCGGTACGTCAAAGCCAGTTATCCACATATCCACAACAATCGCAATCTTAAAATTGCTTTTCTCTTCTTTGAACTGTTTGTCCAACATTTTCCGGTATTCATCATTGCCGAGCAGATTATAAAGTTCGTCAGAATCATTATCCTTGTCGCGAGTGATGACCATAGCAATACGCGGCATCGGCTTGATTTCTTTGCGTTCCTTCTCCGAAAGAGTTTCCCCTTCAATACATTCTTTGATTTCCGCCCATTCCGGTCGTAAATGGATAATCGCCTGATAGAGGTTCCAAGCAATGGAACGACTGCTACACACAATCATAGCTTTACCCAACACCGTCGAACCTTCCTCAATCCGCTTTTCGTAGTGTTCCACTATATCTTGGGCAATTTTGGCAAGCAAATCAGGGTCATTCAGGATAACATCAATCCGAGTCATCATTTTCTTGCTCTCCTCTATCTGATAGTCACTTGATCCTTCTTGCTTACATTGGTCATAGAAAAGCTCTATTTCCTTCACCTTAACCGAGTCAATCATGATTTTAGCAGCACGACCTTCATAGACTATCTTACGAGTGATCTCATCCGCAACCGCTTCGGTCATGGTGTAACGGTCTACAATCGGACCAAACACATCCAGCGTATTATCAAGCGGTGTTCCCGTAAATCCTACGTATGTAGCATTCGGAAGAGAATCGCGCAGATACTTGGCAAAACCATAGTGATGCTTTACACCCTTTTCCGTTATAGTTGTTTTCTGCCCTAAACCGGCTTGTGAACGATGAGCCTCATCAGATATACAGATAATGTTTGCACGATTGCTCAATAAGCCTGTGCTTTCCTCGAACTTCTGAATCGTTGTCAGATAAACGCCTCCGGCAGTACGCTTTTCAAGGTGTTCTTTAAGTTTCTCCCGACTTTCTACTTGAACGATTGTCTTGTCTCCAATGAATTTGGTAGCATTTAAAAACGACTTAGACAACTGATCATCAAGGTCTGTACGGTCTGTTATCAGAACAATGGTAGGACTGCTCAATTTTTTGGAACGCATCAGTTGTCGGGCAAGAAATAACATGGTGTACGACTTACCGCACCCTGTAGCTCCGAAGTATGTGCCCCCTTTTCCATCACCATCAGGATTCAAGCGTGAATGTTTCAGAATGTTATTGAACAGTTGAGTGGTAGCAAAATACTGCGGATAGCGGCACACGATTTTATCCTCGTCCTTGGGAGTATCTGGCAAATAGATAAAGTTATGCAATACATCAAGCAGGCGTTCCTTTCTGAACAATCCGCGCATCATCGTGAACATAGTATCAAAAGCACCATCAAGAATAGAATCCGTAGCTTCCACCTTATGCCATCCGTAAAAGAACTCATAGGGTGCAAAAAGTGAACCGACTTTATTGTTCACGCCATCGCTGATTACTACAAACGCATTATAGCGGAACAATTTAGGTATGTCACGCCTATAACGTACCGTCAGTTGCTTGAAAGCGTTTTCTATTGTGGTATTTTGCTTGATGGCATTTTTAAATTCAAGTACCACCAAAGGCAGACCATTAACAAATACAATACCGTCAGGAATGCGATGATGCTCACCGTCAATGACAAGCTGATTGACGAACTTAAATATATTATTCTTTCCCAACTCATTATTATCCACCTCTGTATAATCAATGGGATAGATATGAAGATTTGGTAACTTAGGATTGGTTCGTTTCAACGAAAAACCTTCTTGCAGAAGTCGCAACGCTTCTACATTCTCTGCATATACACCACCCCCATCTGAAGTTTCCAATCTGGCGATTACCCGATTGATTTCATCCTCGGTGATATGGTCGGTTTTATATTTTTTCCGCAGATAAAAGCGCAAATCATCGTAGAGAATAACGTCTCGTGTATCACGCAGAATGCATTCTCCATACACATAGTCGTAACCCTCTTTTTGGAAAAGCTCGACAAATGCTTGCTCTAATTGTGATTCGTGGAATGAAGACATTATCTTTTTCTCCTTTTCTTTTTAGGCTTTGTTGCAAGATTTGCTTTGTATTTAGCAACACAGTCGTTTATAAAAATATCCTTACCATGCTTTTCAAATAGTGACTTTACGACAGTTATTACTGATTGAGAATATTTATGTATAGGATTTGATTTCTCACCATGATAAATTTCTGTATGTCTTTTAGGCTTATTCTTTATATCTAATGCATAGATAATTGCTTGCATTTGGTAAGAATTGATATTGAGCTCTATTTGTAATTCTTTTGTTGTTAATGGATATACAGCGTTTGTATCAATAACCGCATCATCAACATCTATTAATCCATCAATAGTACCGACTAATTTTAAAGTAGGAAGTCCTTCTCCTTCTTTTTCTGTAAAATGACCTTCTTGAATAAAATTCAATTTATCCACCAAATTCTTATCAATCAAAACTTTTTTATCACCATAAGAGATTTCACCATTGTATCTGTCCAGTATATTTATTTGACGTGGCCCAACCAACGCTATCTTTTGAATATGCTTTATCCAAAGAATGCGTTCTTTTTCCCTCTCTCACTGAAGAAGTGAATTAAGTTCCGGATATTCAATCTCTTTTGTTTCACCTCTATAACGATAATAAATAGCCCCCTCTCGCAAAATATTATCCTTTGATTTTTTACAAACAATAGGTTTTTCTTCTGCTTCTTCTACGATTAGAAAACCAAAAGTTTTTTTACTACCATCATCTAATTCTTTTTCAAGAATATCAGACCGCCACTTTATTGAAGGAGCAAAATATTCTCTCAGACGACCATCAATTTCTTTTGGGTCAATTTCTTGGAATCTAGTATTTGACATACCTAATGGAATATGTGGAGAATCTTGAATTCCAAACATAATCATTCCTCCCTTATTATTGGCCATCCCAACAAGGGTCTTAAGATACTTTAGAAGATTGTCCCCTTTTTGAAAATTTTGTTTGTATTCCAAAATGGCACTTTCTCTCCTCTTTAGATAGCCTTTTGAATCTAAATCAAATAAAAACTGCATATATTAATAATTTGAAAGTTTTGAGAGAAAGTTAGTTTGTAAACATTCCATAATCCAGTTCTCTTTATCAAGACAAATCGAAAGTCCTGCAATCCCATTAATTGATTTTACATATAACTCTATCTTTTCTAATGGCGGAATCATCATTTCAATATTAGTAAGACTGGTTTGTGTAATCAGGTTTTGCACACCACCACCTATTAACTTTTGGTAATTTACATTCTTTAGAACTTGGTAGGCATATTCATAGTATGGCGATTTTGCAACTAAAACGTTATCAGCAGCCCATGCAGAGGATAAATATCGATTAACCACTCCAATCGTTCCTACTCTACCCGTAGTGATAAACGGTTCATTTTGATTATGCCAACGAGAGTATCCGATAATACCTGATGCACCAGCAACTGGATATTTATAGTCATCGGTTTGGATATCAACCTTGTCGGATAATGATTGACCACTTGATATAGTAATGACTTCACCAAGTTTACCCATCCGCCACCCTTCTGACAAATTTTCAGGGTCAATATCATCCACAAACATCTTACGATAGATAGCTTTAGCGGTTTCTTCAAGCGTAGTTATCAATCGGCGGTTGTTCTCTATTCGCTGCTCAATAGCCTGGTATTCAGATACGATTTTCCGCTGCTCCTCTATGGGAGGAACAGGAAGCATCACATCACACATCTCACTCCATTCAAAGACTTCACGCGCAGAACCATGCGATTTAAAACGGGCATATCTATCAAATTCTGGTCTACGAAACCACATCATCAGATATTCCGGCAATAATTCTGTTTCGTCAATGACTTCAAAAACAATATAAGCCTGTGAAATAATACAAGGAGATTCCCCCTCATACAAAGCAATTGTTATTTTATCTCCATTGCGAGAAGTTACAGGAACATAGCCAAACTGTCGAGGTTGGACTATTTTATATGTACTCATATCAGTCCCCGTTGTATTTGCAATGGATGTGATAAACTGCTTAGCAATGCTTAAACCAAGCAGTTTATTTACAACCAAGTCTCGATTGCGCACATCAACTTGCCGGATATAATTACCCAATCTTTTATAATTCGAATACTCATAGACACGTCCAATAATATCATTGCCGTCTGCGGATTCCAGAATCGTATCAAATCCATCAACCTTATCCAGCAATGAACCGAGTTTTTCAGCTTCTATTCCCAACGAACTATAATAATTGTTAGGTAATGCACCACGCAAAGGTTTGTTTTCTTTCTCGATGTCAGAAAGTGCCTTATCCACGATTGAAGCGACATTGGGCTGCTTCGCGTTCTCCTTGATATATGTCCAACGCGCTGTTTCCGGAAGATAAAACACATTCTTGGCTGCATAAAACTCCACACTATCCACAAAGTCTTCAAGCCCGTCATTGATGATTTCCCGGCGGCGTTTGTCAAAATGGAAACCTGCATACTTCAAGAATATCAATGACAGCACTACATGCTTGTATTCGCTTGGCTCAATAGAACCACGCAACGCGTCACACGCTTTCCAAAGCACTTCCTCCATCGGAAGGTTCTCTTTCTTATTTGTTGCTTTTTTTGCCATAATTCGTATTATTTGATTTCTTTAGAGGTTGATAAAAGGATTTCCCAATGCCCACCATAACTTGGACCAACTCGTTTGATAATATTCTCTGCTTTCAAACGTTCCAGTGTTATCCTCATTGCTTTCTCCGAGACCTCGCATTGTTTCGCCAATGCAGAAATACTGATTTGTGGGTTTTCTGCAATAAGAGAAAGTATCTTGTTATGCCCCTGTTGTGCCCCTGTTATGCCCTTGTTATGCCCTAACTGGTCGGCTTCTGGTCGCTTCTGGTCGGAATGGTTAGCTTCTTGTACTTCTTCCAAAATATTAGCACATACTGTTGCTTTCATGATAAAGGCAACTAAGTTGTATTGCGGCTCTTTGACACCCAATGCAGACAACTCTCGGCACATACGGTCTACACCCTCGCCAAACTCTTTTACATAGTCGTATGCTTTGAGGTATTCCGCTATTTTCGGATTGCGAGAAAAATGGGTATGACGAATGTTGTCAGTGCGGACAATACCAGGCAACTTGCCTGGTGTTTCGAATACAAGACGGTCATTGAACATCTTTATCTGAATTTCTGTTCCCTTAATACTGTAATCGCGATGGCAAACGGAGTTCACCACCATCTCTTGTATCACAAACTTGGGGTATTCGCGGTCGGTTTTGAAGATACCGTCCTCTCCGAGATAGGAATGCTCCTTTACCTGCGTTTCAAGATATTCGACGGTTTTCTGTATCTGTTCAAGAATACGACCATCGAAAGTAACATCTTTGATGACATTCATTTCACGTCCCACCTTTTCCTCTGTACCGAAATACTTGATAAAACGCACTCTTGCACGAGGAAAGAATGCCTGAGGATGCTTGCCAAAAAGCAATATACAAGCTGCACTGACTTGCGGCACATCGCCTTTATAGGTCACAAAACCTTTGTTTTCTTGCAGATACTCCATTGCAGACTTGCCATAGCCAATCCGCTTCATGTAAGCTTTGACTGCATCCATATCTATGTCATCAAGTGTGGCATCGTATGCTGTGGAATCCTCGTAATAGCGTTCCCCTTTGTCGTACATGAGTTGCAAACGCTCATCAAAAGTCAGTTTACGTGATTTGTCTCCTACACGCCAAAACACTTCATCTGCTTGATTCGCATGAAGTCGCGGACTTGCAGGAATGTGCATCAACAATACACGGTTATCACGTCCCTCAGCATCCGTACAAGGCACATAATCCGTAGTGACAGAAACTGATGGAACACAAAAGTCCAAAGGTGTCCGCAATATATCATTGAGATGTTCCTTGTCCTGGTTAACACCCTCTATTCTGCGAGTCTTATCGGATATACCCACAGCAATCATTCCACCATCTGCATTCGCCATAGCGACTATGATAGTGGCAAGGTGTTTAGGCTCAATGAGGATACTTTTACAGTCAAAAGTCTGACCTTCCTGCATATGCCGTATTTCTTCAATTGTATATTTCATATCCTCTATTCTTCTTTTGTATGGCAAATCAATCTGTGAATATCCACATCCAGCACTTCTGCTATCCGCGCCAATGTGTATAAATCAGGCTGCGAATGATTGTTGCACCACTTTGACACCGTTGCCGGATCTTTCTGCAAAGTTTTAGCAAGCCATTTACTCATAATGCCCTTCTCTGCTAATACTGCCTTTATACAGTTCAAATTTGCCATTTTGTATTCAATTATAGATTGCGTCAAATGCAAAATTACATATTTTATTTGGTTTGCGAGCATGATCGAAAAAATAAAATCCTATATCATAGTGTTTTGGCAAAAAAATTTAATGAAAAGTGATGCGAGAATGGGATTTATTTACTAATTTTGCATTGCTTTTGAGACAATAAAACATTAACAATGCAAAGAAACAGAATGAACATATTACCAACAACAACCACAATTCAGAGCAACAAACGCACTGAATCTGTGTCGAGTGTTCTTGTTTCACGCATTGAACCTCGTATAGTAAACACTTTCCAACAAACATAGCGAGTACATTATTGTACTTTGAGAGAATAGAAACTGAATAGTTGGAGAGTCCTTACCAAACTTTCCAACTATTTTGTTTGTATGCCCATTTGTGACAGTCGCCTTTATGATGTTCTTCTGCCATTTCCGTCTGATGGGCTGTTGGTAACCAGATTATTAACGTGCAGTGATGCACATAAATTGAGAAGAAATGAACTATAAATTTGATGGCAGCAAGGTGTTCTTTACATCTGATACCCATTTTTATCATGGGAATATCATTCGTTTCTGCAACAGGCCGTTTAAGGATGTGGAAATGATGAATGAAACAATCATATCCAATTGGAATAATACTGTCGGACAGTATGATATTGTTTTTCACTTAGGTGATTTCTGTCTTGGCGGTTCGGCTGAATGGACTAAAATGCTTGACAGGCTGAACGGCAAGATATATCTGATTATGGGCAACCACGATTTGAAGAATATACGCCAAGGCTACATTGACAGATTTGAACATGTGGCAATGCAGATGCACATAGAGGTCGGCAAGCAGAGGATATATTTGAACCATTATCCTTTTCTATGTTTTGATGGTGGATATAAAGATGTGTGGCAACTATTCGGGCACGTTCACACAAGGAAGAACAACACCGGTATAGATGCAGCCAGGCTTCAGTATCTCTATCCGATGCAATACGATGTAGGGGTTGATAACAATAACTTTACACCCATATCATTTGAACAGGTAAAAAGGATGATTGAAAAACAAGTAGAGCAATTTCATAAGAAATAAAAAAGGAGGGTTATGTATGAGTGAATATACAACGGTCTATTTAAGACACAAAGATATGCCTTTGTTGAAAAAGAAAGAGCATCCGTCTCATGAAGAATGCCAAAGTCAATCTAAAGAAGATTTGATGAAAGTCATTCGCGAAATAGATGAATATAACAAACAGGTTGCAGAGTCTTTGGGGTGTAAATTGTTTTATCTTACTACTACCCCAAGTCGTGAATTGACTGTGCTTCCATGTAGTCCATCTCCAAGTGTGCTGACAAACGTCCTTCTTGAGGAGGTTTTATGCTTTTACAAAGAAGAAATCGAACATTGTAAAAAGGCTATTGCTAAGAATAAAGAAGATATTGCCAAGTTGGAAGTACGAATAGCCAAAACGACCGTCGATTTGTACGATAAAATCAACAAGGAGATAGACAACTGCTATGAGAACATAGACTTTGAGGAAGAAGAACTTGAATACTACCAATTCCTG
>ENA-OPVU01001727-OPVU01001727.1-human-gut-metagenome-genome-assembly--contig:-NODE-1727-length-10388-cov-5.105778_pt1 | contig 10388 bp, 9 predicted proteins | sample MGYA00241497_ERZ501986 | MGnify/ENA primary metagenome ERZ501986 (study PRJEB25962, sample SAMEA2042995) | human gut metagenome | biome: human gut; feature: human-associated habitat; material: faeces...
ACGAAGCTGCTTTGTTGCAAATGCTACCGAAGCAAATCCTACTTCCGGCATCTGACGGATTTTTGCCTCAATCTTAGCCGCACAATTCGCACAATCAATTCCTTCTAAAATATATACCTTTTTCTCTAAATCTTCATCCGGCATATGGCAAGTACACTTTGCAAGACTTTCTCCACATACATCACAGTATTCTACATAAGAATTACACTGACTGCAATCACAGTGATCCGGATGTCCGGCTACATGATGAAATTCTACTTCAAAATGCGTATGTGATCGCGTTGCCTGTGGTTTGGATGGTTCATGATGATGATCATGCCCGCAGCCGCAGCCGTCAGCCCTCCGGTGAGGATGCCGATGGCCCCTTCCTCCTCGATGGCTGTCCGCACCCCCTTGGCCAGCAGATGCCCGAACCCCAACAGGGGCACGGTGGCCCCGCAGCCTGCAAACTCCGCCAGCGGCCCATACCACCCCACCGCCGAGAGGATGACGCCCGCCACCACATAGCCCGTCAGGATGCGGGCCGGGGTCAGGCCGGTCAGGTCGATGAGCAGCTGTCCCGCCACGCAGATGGCCCCGCCCACACAGAAAGCCCAGAAATAGTTCATCTTACTTCTCCTTTTCCGGCGCACGCAGCTCCACCAGATGCGCCACCGCCGGGATGGTCTCCTTCTGCAAAAAGGTGGTCTGGCTCATCAGGGCCCCGGTGGCTGTGAACAGCACCCGCTTCTGGCTGCCCCGGCGCAGGCGCGGCAGGATGTGCCCGCACAGCACCGCCGCGCAGCAGCCCGGGCCGGAGCCGCCGCTCTTTACGCTCTGCTCGTTTGCGTCGAACAGGATGCACCCGCAGTCCACATGGTTTTTGATCAGCAAGCCTTCTGCGGCCAGCAGCTCCCGCAGCAGCTGACTGCCCACCTGCCCAAGGTCGCCGGTATAGATGCAGTCGAACTCCTGCGGTTCGGTGCCGGTATCCTTAAAATAGTGCAGCAGGGTGGAAGCCGCTGCCGGGGCCATGGCAGCCCCCATATTGTTGATGTCCTTTACCTGATAATCCTGCACACGGCCAAAGGTGGCAGCGGCAATGCCAACGCCTTCGCCCTGCGGCTGCAAAAGGCAGCATCCGGCAGCGGTGGCAGTCCACTGGGCCGTGGGCGTGCGCACCGCGCCGTAGCTCAGCGGCGTACGGAACTGCCGCTCTGCCGCGCAGAAGTGGCTGGAAGCCATGGCCAGCAGATTGCGCGCAGCACCGCCTTCGCACAGAGCAGCGCCCAGCGCAAGGCCCTCGGCCATGGTGCTGCAGGCCCCGAACAACCCGGCAAAGGGCACGCCCAGCTCCCGCATGGCATAGCTGGATGCCGTGCACTGGGCCTGCAGATCCCCGGCGAGGGCCAGCTGCACCTTTTCCTGCGGAAGCGCCGCCTTTTGCAGGCACAGCCGCGCGGCGCGCAGCTGCAGGTATTTTTCCGCAGCTTCCCAGCTGGACTGGCCAAAGCGGTTGTCTGCGCTCAGCTCGTCGAACTCTGCCGCCAGCGGGCCTTCGCTCTCTTTTTTGCCGCCCACCGCTGCACCCGCAGCGATCACCGGCAGTGTCTGGAACAGCAGGGTATCCCCGCACCGGACCGTCATAGGCAAAATTTCTCCTTCGTGGAAAATAGATGAAAAACGTTCCATAAAATGTTGTATAATAACATCATGCTGCAATCTTATGGCACACTTGCCCGTGTTTATGACAGCACAGGCACACCCGCCATGCCCAGCACCCACAGCACCGCGCCGTACACCACCGCCGCCAGCGTGCCGTACACGATCACCGGCCCGGCAATGGTGAACATCTTGGCCCCGGTACCCAGCACCCGGCCCTCGGCCTTGAACTCGATGGCCGCGCTGACCACCGCATTGGCAAAGCCTGTGATGGGCACCAGCGACCCGGCCCCAGCCTTTGCGGCCAGCTTCTGGTACCAGCCCAGCGTGGTAAGCACCGCTGAGAGCACGATCAGGCTGCAGCTGGTCAGGGTGCCGGCAAGGTCGGCTTCCACGCCCATGGCAAGATAGCTCTGGCGCAGCACTTCGCCCAGCAGGCAGATGCCGCCGCCCACGCCAAAAGCCCACAGGCAGTCCAGCTCCAAGGGCGAGCGCGGCCCGATGCGCCGCACCCGGCGCGCATATTCCTGTGCTGTCATTTTCATATTGTTTCCCCTCCGGGCATAGCTTGCCCATAGGAAGCAAACTCTATGCACATCCACCGGAAAGAAGGTATTCCAGATGAACCTGTCTGTCCATCCTCATCACCGCCGCCATCTGCGGCCCGCCGTGCGGCGCGTGCTCACCGTTACCGTCGTGGCCTGCATTGCCGTGGGCGGGGCCTCGTTCGTGCTGCACAGCCGTTCCGCTGTGCCTGCCGCCTCGGCAACTTCCACGTCCAGCGCCTCGGCAGCATCAGAGGCAGAAAGCAGTCTGCTGACCGCCCGGCAGGCGCAGGCCATTCTGGATGATCCCCGCATGGTGCTGGTGAACCACACGAACAAAATGCCGGACGATCATACCTTTACCACCAAGGCGTGCGGCTCGGCCACCGCTGTGAATAAGACCCTGCAGACCGAAGCCGCCGATGCGTTCCTCGCCATGCAGGCCGCCGCCGCAAAGGACGGCGTGACCATCTGGATGCAGAGCGGCTACCGCAGCGTGGACTACCAGAAGAACCTCTACGACCAAAAGACCCAGTATTTCCGCAATAAGGGCCTGAGCGAAGCCGAAGCGAAAAAGCAGGCGGCAAATATCGTGAACCCGCCGGGCTACTCGGAGCACAACTGCGGCCTTGCTGCCGACCTGAACAGCCCGGAGCACACCGACCTGACCGAGGGCTTTGAAAACACCGAGGCCTTCCGCTGGCTGAGCGCCCATGCCGTGGAATACGGCTTCATCCTGCGGTACCCCAAAAACGCAGAAGCCGTTACCGAGATCACCTACGAGCCGTGGCACTGGCGCTATGTGGGGCCGGAAAATGCGGCCCTGATCCAGCAGAGCGGCCTGTGCTTTGAGGATGCCGTTGCCGTGCTGCAGAAGCTTGCTGCAGGGGAAAAGATCACCGGTTAAAAATCCGTAAAACCGAGGGGCTTTTCGTTGCATTTTGCACACAGTTATGGTAAGATAACAATAGTCTGCCCTGATGCAGGACCGCTTTGGGCAGCTGCAAAAATGTTTTGAACAAAAGAAGGAATATTTTATGATAAATCGCACAAAAATCTTTACAATTGCTCTCACCGGCGCGCTGGCTGCTGTCGCTCTTACCGGCTGCGGCGGTTCCGCCAGCTCTTCGGCCGCTCCCTCCTCCGTTTCCACCGCTGCTGCGGAATCTCCCGCTTCCAGCGCCGCCGCATCCGCTGTTGTGGACAATGCTGCCGAGAACGGCTCTGATGCACTGGACGGTGTTTTCAATGCTCTGCTGGAAGCCGACCCCATCTCCAACCAGTTCGAGATCGCAGCTATGAACATTGAGTACGATTTCGGCCTGAAGGCTGAGGACGTGGTGAGCTACAAGGGCGTGAAGAGCAACGACAACGGCGATGCCGGTCTGGTGCTGGTGCTCGAAGCTGCCGACGGCAAGGCCGAGGACGTAGCCAACCAGCTGGCTTCCTACCAGCAGGATCAGGTGGCCTTCTACGGCAACTACGCCGAGTTTGCTCAGGCGCAGGATAACGTGGAGAACGCTGTCATCGCCTTCAAGGGCAACACCATTGTCATGGTGATCGCATCCAACGAGTGCACTGCCGATCTGGACAGCGCCGTGGACAGCGCACTGGCAGACTGAATCTGGATCCACCCAAGGCCGGTGCCATTTGCGGCATCGGCTTTTTTCGGCTAAAAGGAGGCTGACGCTTTGGTTTTCAGCACCATCATCTTTCTGTTTCGGTTTCTGCCCATCACGCTGGCGCTGTATTACCTTGCGCCCGCAAAGCTCAAGAACACCGTGCTGTTCCTCTGCAGTCTGGTGTTCTACTGCTGGGGCGAGGTACGGTTTTTCCCGGTCATGGTGGCCCTCATCCTCATCAACTACATCAGCGGCCTGTGCATCGAGCACTTCGACCAAAAGCCGGCCCTGCGCAGGACATTTCTGCTGGTGGCCCTCATTGGCAGCCTTGGGATGCTGTTCTACTTCAAATACGCAAACTTTGTGCTGCGCAGCGCAAACGCCCTGCTGGGCACCGCCTTTGCCGAGATCCAGGGCATTGGCACTCTGCCGCTGGGCATCAGCTTTTACACCTTCCAGACCCTTTCCTACTCCATCGATGTTTACCGCCGGGATGTAAAGGCAGAGCGTAATATCATCGACTTTGGTGCCTATGTGGTCATGTTCCCCCAGCTGATCGCCGGCCCCATCGTGAAATACCGCGATGTCTCGAACCAGCTGCACGTATACCGGCACCGCTACAGCCTGCAGCAGCTCGAAGAGGGCATGACCCTGTTCACCTTTGGCCTTGCCAAAAAGGTGCTGCTGGCGGATGCCATCGGTGCTTTGTGGACAGACATCATCGGCGTTGCGGACAGCCCTTCCACCACCTTTGTGGGCCTTGCCAATGCATCCACCCCGCTGGTGTGGCTGGGCATCATCGCCTACAGCCTGCAGCTCTACTTTGACTTTTCCGGCTACTCCATGATGGGCATTGGCATGGGCAAGATGCTGGGCTTCGACTTCCCCGCAAACTTCAACTACCCTTATATCTCCGCATCCATCACCGAGTTCTGGCGGCGCTGGCACATGACCCTTTCCGGCTGGTTCCGGGAGTATGTGTATATCCCTCTCGGCGGCAACCGCAAGGGCCTGAAGCGCCAGATCTTCAACCTGTTCGTGGTGGAGCTGCTCACCGGCATCTGGCACGGCGCGAACTGGAACTTTATCTGCTGGGGCCTGTACTACTTTGTGCTGCTGGCTGTAGAAAAGCTGTTCCTGCTGCCCCACCTGCAAAAGGGCAGAGTGTGGCCCCACATCTACACCCTGTTCCTCGTTGTGGTGGGCTGGGCCATGTTCGTGGGCAACGATACGGGCGTAAGCTTCGGTCTGCTGTTCCACAAGCTGTTCGTTCCTTCCGGCGGTGTTTCGCCGCTGTACTTCCTGCGCAACTACGGTGTGCTGCTGGTGGTCAGCATCCTCTGCTGCACCCCGCTCATTGAAAAGATTTGGAACCTGCTCAAAAAGAATGCCGTCACCCGCTGTGCCGCCATTCTGGCGCTGCTGGTGGTCTCCACCGCCTATGTGGTGGGCAGCACCAACAGTCCGTTCCTCTATTTCAACTTTTAAGGAGGCGTGAAGATGGACAAGCATTCCAAAAAATCTTCCTCGCTCCTGCACTACCCGGTGCTGGTGGTGTTCAGCCTGTTCTTTCTTGGTCTGTTCGCACTGGACCTTATTACACCGGACCGCGCCTACAGCGAGATGGAAAACACCACCCTTTCCCAGCGCCCGGCGCTGACCCAGCTTTCCGCCAAGGGACTGAACAGCTACTTTACCGCCTACACAAAGTACGTGAAGGATCAGGTGTTCGGCCGCGATGAGTGGATCAGCCTGCAGAGCGTAGTGGAGACCACCCTGCTGCAGAAGGAGCAGAACGGCGGCATCCTGCTGGGCAAAGAGCACATGATGTTCCCCCGCACCTTCGGCCTGCTGGACAGCGAGAACCGCACCCTGCCCAAGAACACCGCCGCCGTGGAAGCACTGTGCCAGCGCCACCCGGGTAAGGTGGATGTACTGCTGGCCCCGGCAGCATCGGTCATTTACCCGGAAAACGTGCCTGCAAACGCGCCGCTGCTGAACGAGGATGCCTATCTCGACCAGCTTTCCGCCGCCGTACAGGCCGCCGGAGGGCGCTTTGTGGATGTGCGGCAGACCCTTGCCGAACACAAGGACGAATATATCTACTACCGCACCGACCATCACTGGACGAGCCTTGGCGCTTATTACGCCTACCAGCAGCTGTGCGGTACGCTGAGCCTGACCCCCTTCGACCCCGCCGCGCACACGACTCTGACCGCCGAAAATTTCTACGGCACCCACTACTCCAAGGCCCGCACATGGAATGCCGTGCCGGATACTATCACCTACTACGACCTGCCGAACAGCCTGACCATCTATAATGTCACCGCTGCAGGTCAGCCCGCAGACGGCCAGACCACCGGCCTGTACGACACGGACAAGCTGAACGTGTACGATAAGTACGCCATGTTCCTGCATGGCAACAACGGCCTGAGCCGCATTGAGGGCGACGGTACCGGGCGCATTCTGGTGATCAAGGACAGCTACGCCAACTGCTTTGCACCGTATCTGACGGCAAACTACGCCCAGATCGATGTGGTGGACTTCCGCAACTACAACTACGGTCTGGATCAGCTGATCGCGGATAACGATTATGACCAGATCCTGGTGCTGTACAGCTTTGACAGCTTCAAGAGCGACCCGTACCTCTACCGTGCCGGTGTGGCCGGGTAAACATGGCAGCGCCTTTTCCGCAAAGGAAAGGGCGCTGTTGTTTTATGTCATATTATTGCAGTCTTTTTTCACAAATTTTTCTAGTTCTTTTCGGAAGTCTCTCCAGTTTTTGCGCACTCTGCCCATTCACCCCTTGCAAAAAATCAACGGGTGTTGTACAATGGCGATATAGAGCAGTTGCTCTTCATCGATGGTTCGATCTGGTGTGAACAGTGCATAGAATGTGCTGATACGATCTTTGATTCAAAGGAGTGTTATTATGGAAAACAAGATCATGATGCCTGCTTCCTACAACGTTCTTTCCTGCGAAGAGATGACCTACACCGAGGGCGGTGCTACCTTTACGGAAGCTCTGCTGAACTGGATTCCGCCCATTGGCTGGTACATGGGTGTTACCGCCATGCGCAACTACCGCAAGAGCCACCCCAACGACTGGTTGGATACCGGTCTGGATGCTCTGAGCCGCGATATGGATTCCAGTGCGCAGAACATGCTGCGTGATCTGGGACGCATCGTCTGGGTCACCGCGACCAGCGCTACCGGCGTTGGTTTTCTGGTCAATGCTGCCATCGTCCTGCTCTGACCCTGCTCATAAGATCCGTCCGGAGAGACCAAAGACCCCTTTACCCGCGGCCTTTTCCGCCATAGAGGGCCGCGGGCTTTTCATCAAGCAGAAATAAGAAATCGGCTGCCTGAGCACTGTATACCGTCTGAACGGTCTTTTGCCTGCAGAGAACAGCACTGCTTTCCTTTTCCTGCAAGCAACTACTCGCGTCATGCGGCGGCGCGCCCTGCTTTATGAGAACGATCTCCAAGCGCATATCCCGGTTTATTTTTGGGTTTTAAACAGTGCGATCTTGCACTGTCTGGATAGCTTTGATTCAAAGGAGTGTTATTATGGAAAACAAAATCATGATGCCTGCTTCCTACAACGTTCTGTCCTGCGAAGAAATGACCTACACCGAAGGCGGTGCTACCGTCGGTCAGGCTGTCGCTGCATGGCTGTGGCCCGGCTACGCTACGGTTATCGGCATCAACACCTGCCGTGAAGCACGCAAGAAGGATCACGACAACTGGGTATCCAACGTCTGGAGCGATATCAAAGCCGACTGCAAGGGCAATGTGACCAACACCTTCTACCATGCCGGCATGATCTTCTGGAATGCTGCATCGACCATCAGCAGCTTTGGCCTTTCTGCCGTTATGTCTCTGGGCATCATCTACTTCTAATTTTCAGGAGTACACCAAAGGGCTTTTTGCGGCGGCTCTTCAACGGAAGAGCCGCCGCTTTTTTTATCAAACCTAAAAAAGGAGTTTTGCTTTATGACGAACGCCATTACTTATCCTGCTGCATACAATGTTTTGTCCTGCGAAGAAATGACCTACACCGAGGGCGGCGTAGGTGTTGTGGAAGCCGCCATGGCATGGTTCCCGCTGTACGGCTGGTACAAGGCTGTTTCTGCCATCCACGATTACCGCAAGGCAAATATCAACTCCAACTGGGTGGAAAACGGCATGAACGCTCTGGTTGCCCATGCTGAAAAAAGCCCCACGAACACCATCCATGACATCGGCTGCAGCTTCTGGTTCATTGGTTCCTGCGCAACCATCATCGGCCTTGTGCCCAACGCCCTGTTGATCTTCGGCAACTAAGTCCCGGTCTCTGTTCTGAAAAAGCAAAAGCGGCGGCACCTCCCGTTTGGGAAGTGCCGCCGCTTTTTATGTCATGCGGTTTTCAGTCTCAGTTGTTGAACATGTCCTTCAGCTTTTTGAAGAAGCCCTTGCGTTTTTCGTAGTTTTCTTCTTTCAGGGTGCCCTCGAACTTCTTCAGGGCCTCCCGCTGGGTCTTGTTCAGCTTCTTGGGGATCTCCACCTCGCACTTGACGTACATATCACCGCGGCCGCGGCCATTCAGGTACTGGATGCCCTTGCCGCGCAGGCGGAAGGTGGTGCCACTCTGGGTGCCCTCGGGCACGGTGTACTCCACCTTGCCGTCAATGGAGGGCACCTGCACGGTGTCGCCCAGCACGGCCTGACTGTAAGTGATGGGCACGGTGACCCACACATCGTAGCCATCGCGCTGGAACACCTCGCTGGGGCGCACCGTGACCATGACGATCACATCACCGGCAGGACCGCCGTTTGCACCGGCATCGCCCATGCCGCGCAGTGCAAAGCTCTGGTCGTCGTCGATGCCCATGGGAATGGACACCTCCAGCGTCTTTTTAGCAGCCACCTTGCCGCTGCCATGGCAGACCTTGCAGGGATTCTTGACCAGCTTGCCCTTGCCGCCGCAGCGGGAGCAGGGCTGCTGGGTCTGCATCACGCCAAAGGGGGTGCGCTGCTGCCGGATGACATAGCCGCGGCCGCCGCAGTCCGGGCAGGTCTCGGGGCTGGAACCGGCGGCGCAGCCGCTGCCGTGGCACTCGGTGCACTCCTGCTGGCGGGTGATGGTGATGTTCTTCTTGCAGCCATGCACCGCCTCGTCAAAGCTCAGGGTGATGCGCACCCGGATGTCCTGACCCTTGCGGGGGGCGTTGGGGTTTGCCTGACGGGCAGAGCCGCCAAAGCCGCCGAAACCGCCGCCAAAGATATCACCAAAGATATCGCCCAAATCGACCCCATCGCCGCCAAAGCCGCTGAAACCGCCCGCGCCGCCGCCGTTCTGGGCTGCATAGCTGGGATCCACACCGGCAAAGCCGTACTGATCGTACAGCTGGCGCTTTTTCGGGTCCGAAAGCACCTCGTTGGCTTCATTGACTTCCTTGAACTTTTCCTCGGCATCCTTATCGCCGGGGTTGTAGTCCGGGTGGTACTTCATGGCCAGCTTGCGGTAAGCCTTTTTGATCTCCGCATCGGTGGCCGTCTTGGATACACCCAGCACTTCGTAGTAATCACGCTTTTCCTGTGCCATATCCACTCACCTCTCCGGGAACGTTTGATCCGGGAAACGCCCCGGTTGGTTCCTCGCTCTATAACCAGCAAGAGCCGCCCCGGCAAAACCGGAGCGGCTTTTGCTATTCTACGCGTGCGTCCGCCGGTTTGGCCGGGCACACACTGCTGTGTCTCAGATCAGACTTCCTTGAAGTCTGCGTCCACAACGCCGTCATCGTTGGGCTTCTGCTGGTTGTTTGCGCCAGCATCGGGGCCGGGCTGTGCGCCTGCAGCCTGCTGGGCAGCAGCGGCAGCCTGATACATCTTCTCAAAGACATGGCTCAGAGCGTCCTGCTTTGCCTTGATGTCGTCGATGGAACCGGACTGAACAGCGGTCTTCAGCTCGGCCAGCTTTGCCTCAGCCTCGCTCTTGACGTCGGCGGGCATCTTGTCGCCGTTCTCCTTCAGCATCTTCTCGGTCTGGAACACCATCTGGTCGGCACCGTTGCGGATATCGACCTCTTCACGCTTCTTCTTATCGTCGGCAGCAAACTGCTCAGCTTCCTTCACAGCCTTGTCGATGTCCTCCTTGGACATGTTGGTGGAAGCGGTAATGGTGATGTTCTGCTCCTTGCCGGTGCCCAGATCCTTTGCGCTGACCTTCACGATGCCGTTTGCATCGATATCGAAGGTAACTTCGATCTGAGGCACACCACGGGGAGCCGGAGCGATGCCGTCCAGATGGAAGACACCCAGGCTCTTGTTGTCGCGTGCGAACTCACGCTCGCCCTGCAGAACGTTGACCTCAACAGAGGGCTGGTTGTCTGCAGCGGTGGAGAACACCTGACTCTTGTGGGTGGGGATGGTGGTATTGCGGTCGATGATCTTGGTGCACACGCCGCCCAGAGTTTCAATGCCCAGGCTCAGCGGGGTGACATCCAGCAGCAGCAGACCCTTCACATCGCCCTGCAGCACGCCGCCCTGAATGGCAGCGCCCACAGCCACGCACTCATCGGGGTTGATGCCCTTGAAG
>ENA-OPVU01001729-OPVU01001729.1-human-gut-metagenome-genome-assembly--contig:-NODE-1729-length-10386-cov-3.229697_pt1 | contig 10386 bp, 6 predicted proteins | sample MGYA00241497_ERZ501986 | MGnify/ENA primary metagenome ERZ501986 (study PRJEB25962, sample SAMEA2042995) | human gut metagenome | biome: human gut; feature: human-associated habitat; material: faeces...
CAAGCTTCGCCAACCGACATCGTTATATGCAAGTGAAGGGGCATCGGGTGTATCGCCGAGTTTAAAACGCCAATTGTCATCAAACAACTGTTTCCGCTCTGGCATAGCAGCCTCTACAAACAGAGGATAGCTGAACATTACAAACAGCCAGGTGAAGAAAGATATAGATATAAACTTTTTCATGAGAATTACTTATGATTTATACAATAGGTATTGAATGAATGGGGCTTTACCACTGTATTGAGGAACTTTTTTCCAAAGCCTATGGAGATGGATTGTTCCGCGTCACCAAAGTTACCGATGACCGTCACATAATCCTCTGCCGGAGTTTGCCATACCACAGTGTACAGCTTTTTCTCTTTCTGCGGATAGTAGTTTATCATCCGACTGCCCGGTATTACATAATGCGTAAAGTGCTTTACCGCATAATACTCCGCCGTATAGCGGAACTTGCGTGTTTTAGAGTCCACCTGAATCAAAGCATTTTGTTTCCATCCCCAGGGGCTGGTTCCATTGTCGGGCAGAAGGAAGTTCCAGTTGAACCATTCGTCGCATCCGTTGCCGGCATTGTCGCTGATCAGGAAAAAGGTGTGCTCGCCCGCTTTCCAGTCCATGCTGCCGTTGCCGCATTCGCTCTCCGAGCAGATGTAATGGTAATCGGGATATTGACGGCGTATTTCCGGCAATATCTCACGGCCTTCCCATTGGAAAGCGATGCCGTCTATGCTCTTACGCAACTCCCCGTCGGATAGTATCTTCTCCACATGGTCCCGACGATTGGTATTGAACGTACCCAAATAGAGTTTCACTTCAGGGTGACGTGAACGGAGTGTCGGAGCCAAATAATCCCGGTTGAAACATACGGTTCCCTCTGCCGTCCAGGCACAGCCCGGATAGGGCGTATAGCTATAAGCCTCGTTCTGGTAGATAATCATATCAATATTTACGCCCTGCTCTTTGTAAGCATCGATAAACTTGCAGAAATAGTTGGCGTATGCCTGTAAGTAACGCGGGTCTTGAATGAAATAGTCCTGCGTGGCAAGCCGACGCGGAAACTTACCTTTGCGTTCTCCCAAGAATTGCATTTCGTTTTCATCAATACCTTCCACGCTACCGTAAAGCAGATAGTCTATGTTCGGATTGGCATGATTATGACGGCTGCTCACCACCGGATAGTCATTGTTTATTTTCATCCAGCTTGGCGGACTCCAGGGAGAAGCCCAAAAGGTGAGAGCCGAATTGTACTTCTGTGCAGCACGAATCAAAGGGATGATACTACGCTTGTCGCGTTCAATGTTAAAATAGCGTAGTTCCAAGTCACCTTGCACTTCATCACAGCTATACCATGAACGGCCATAATCATTACAGTTCATAGAAATACGTCCACGTGTGAACTTCAAATCACCTTGTGGAGCGAAAAGATTGTACATAATTTCTTCCTGCTCGTCACGTGTCAGCATCAGCAACGCATCCCAATCCAGTTCATTAAAAGTCGTTCCCCATGCTTTCCATTCGGTACCTTTTTCATTTCCCGTTATAGAGAATATTGGCGATACTTCCGCCGTGCTTTTCAACCTATCCTTAGACTGCTGCCAGACAGCCTTCTCGGTACTGCTGGTTCTTATTACAGACTGTCCCCAAAGCTGAAAACTTCCTACCCAAGCCACAGTTGCGACCACAACAAGCTTTCTTACATTAAAATAATCCAAAATCATAAATCTGCTTTAATTAAAAGATTTCATTCATACGATAAATTCATGACAAAAGTAATCATATTCACGATAAGATGCATCATTCCAGCTCTTTATATTGAAAATCAGTGAACTGTGCTTTCCCCTTGCCATATACGAACAGGCCGGGCAACACACTCTGAAAATCATCCAGCGTATTATGGTTGTAACCGGAAATTTCCATGCCGAATGTCTCTTTCATCCACTTTTTGCCATCGTAGCTGTAATAGCCGGTCACCACATGGTCTTCGTTGCGCAGTTTCAGCCAAAGAGCAGTGTAATCACCTTGTCCCGATCGGCCACGATACTTACCCCGTCGCCACTTGTGTCGGTTGTGCCGATCACACCCCGTGCCTACATAGAAGCGGTCATTATAGTAGAGGATAAGTCCGGCAACGGCAGCACTGTCGCACTCGATACGAGCACTGATTTCATACTTATGTGCTCCCGTAACGAACATCATGGGCGATGATTCCGCCGGATTACCACCTTGTGCTTGCAACACAAGCGTGTCGCCTTCCACACGTACACGTCTGGGTTGGTAACGCTTGTAGAATTTCCAGTCGAAGCCAATGCGAAACTCATCCAATCGTGCATGACGGTCTGCCGCACCGTTCAGTGACAAGGGGGAAGGTATTTCCTCTTCTACTTTCTTCTCCAAAGGAGCTTTCAGCCAACCGTCTTCCGTAATCTCTATCGGTTCCAACAAAGTTTGCCACCCCAGCGTAAGATAATCCTTTTCGTAGGCATGATACACAGCCCACCATCTGCCATCGGGTGTGTCAACGAGCGAGGCATGCCCTTTCGACCACCATTGTTCCTCACCGCTGTAAGTGTGAATCAACGGATTGCAAGGGCTGTTTTCCCATGGTCCGTCTACCGATTTGGAGCGAGCTACCACCGCCATGTGGCTGGTGGGTGCCCCTGCAGTACCGCCCTGTGCATTCAGAAAATAGTAATATTCGCCAATCTTCTTCATCTTCGGACCTTCAAGTGCCATGCCTTCCACCGTCCAATGCTGTGGGATAGGCCAGCCATCATACACTTTCTCCAACTTTCCAGCTACAGACAGCCCGTCATCCGTCAATTTCACCCGATGCCCACCGCTAAGAAACAACCACCGCTGGCCAGTACTCTCATCCACTACATGACAAGGGTCTATCCAGTACCCAATCTTCAAGTCCACCGGTTCACTCCAAGGCCCCTCAGGTGAATCGGCATAAACCACATGATTGCTGAAGCGATCATTACCCTGTGACACAGTGAAATAAATGTAATACTTTCCCTGATACTTACAGATGTCCGGCGCCCATACAGAACCCAAATAACGGGTCAACGCTACACTAACAGGTTGCCAGTTTACAAGGTCGCGTGAGTGGAATATAGTCAGTCCGGGGAGATAGTTAAAGGCGGAGTGTGTCATATAGTAATCTTCTCCACTTCTGATGATAGTAGGATCCGGATAATCACCGCCAAGAATGGGATTCCTGAAAGTATATTTCACATCCGCCATCTCCTTGCTGTCCACCCAGAGATTCTCTACATCTTTGCCCACACGGAACAAAGGACGTTCCTCGGCCTTCTTCGGCGTAATGTGGATGTTTTTGAAATAGATATTCTGTGCATGGCGCACATAAAAACCGAATGCTGGCAAACCGTTCCGACGGAAATCCTGTGCATCGGGATAACCACCTTCCAATTCCGGCACTTCCAATGTTGCCATCTTTTGAGTGCCGCCACCCACAGTTTCAATATCCATGTTGCGAATGACAACGTTTTCTACCGGATATTCCTTGATACCCGAAATCAGCGAGCCTTGCAGACGGTTGTCCGTACCTTTGATGTTCTTGATTACCACGTTCTTCAAATATCCGGGATGCTCCATCTTCTCGTTGAGCCGGCGTCCGCGATTACCGATACGGAGAAAGATGGGGCAACGGCTACGGTTTATCTCTATATCTTGTATCAAGATGTTCTCGATGTTTCCTCCGTCCACGGTAGCCAATGTGATACCGGTACTGCAGTCATCGCGGTTACGAAAAGACTGGGAAGCATCCGGAAGGCCACCCAGCACCAACTTGCGAGCGATGATGTTACGGTAATCGCCTTGAGTATCTGTACCCAGTTTAAAAGCATTGCAGGTGGAGTAGAAGGTAGAGTTTTCTATCAGTATGTTTTCGCAAGGTTTGGCACTGGCACTTTTCAGACACATGGCATCATCGTGCGAACTGAAAAAACAGTTTCTTACAATGACATTCTTACACCCGTCCGGGTCAAGTGCGTCATTGTTGTGATTGGCATGGTTAAACACGGTAATGCCATCGAATATTAAGTCGCGACAATAAATATAACTTTGCATCCATGCGGCAGAGTTGCGCAGGGTGATTCCTTTCAGGACCACGTTGTTGCACTCTATCATGCGGATGCCGAAAGGACGTCCTTCCAATGCTCCGATGGTCTCTGGTCCCGGAAAATTCTTTGCTTCGCCGCGAAAGTATATCTCACCCTCCCCGCAAATGCCCACACGTTCCGCCCGTTCGGCATAAATCAGCGAAATGCGGTATTTGTGTATCACGTTCATCACACTTTGAAAGCGTTCCACCTTGTCTGGATAATCTTTCAAATTCGTGCTACCCAGTAAGCGAGCACCTTTGGCTACCTCCAGCATCACACCGGATTTCAATTCTATAGTGCCCGTCACGTATTCTCCTCCTGCTATCCGTACGGTTCCTCCACCTGCGACAAAGCAAGCGTCGATTGCCTTCTGTATAGCAGTGGTGTTCAGCGTACTCCCATCACCTATTGCTCCATACTTCCGTACATCGAATATAGAAACGGGGACTATCCAAGGTTTCAGATGCTTGGTTAGTGAATCTGCCACTAAGGTCAGTTTATGTACTAATTTAGTTTCTAAAGAAACACCATTTTGTCCTTGCAGATTATAAGGACAGAAAATTATAGAACATATTGCAATAAAAAAATTTCTTATCATCAATCTCATAATAACACATTTGTTGTACCCTTACTGATTATCTTTCCCGACAAAACTTTCAGTTTCTCCCCATTTATCACTAGGAATAGAAAATATAGCTTCCGGTATCAGCCTCAGTCACAGCCGGAATCTAATATTCCCGACTCGCTGCCCGGTGATTATTCGGTTCCAACAAAACTCATGAACCAAAGTCGGCGAAATACAATCCCCCCAAAACAAACCGTATTTCGCCGACAAATAATACTACATATACTTTATAACCTATTGAGTATCTTATTCTGTCTTGTCTTCATCAGCCACGGCATCCTCCCAATTCTCCCACATCGTGATGTTTGGATCGTAACCATCGTAGCCGAAATTCTGACGCATTTGCCTGCCTGTGTTTTTCTTGATGTCCTCGTTGGGAACCGGCCAGTACAGGTTGTGCTTACCTATTTCGTAGTTGAATACACGTCCATTGGCATTGATTGGTTTGCCCGTGTTGTACAAGCCACTGTAATGCACTATCCGCTGATACCAATAGCTACCCCCGTTGGCATCAGTACCTTCTTGCCGATCGTAAGTATTCACATCATAAACATTCCCCCATTCATCAGGCTTTCCACTCAGTGCAAGGCAGTAGGAGACACGGCTTAGTTCCACCTGACGCAACTCTTCGAGATAGAGTTCACGGGCACGTTCGTTCATGATGTCTCCGATGGTAACAGTGGTGTAGTGTTGTTCGCAATGTGCCCGCTTCCGCACTTCATTTACATCGTCTGCCGCACCGGTTGCATCGCCCATGTAGAATTTAGCTTCGGCGCGGAGCAGGTACGTCTCAGCCAAACGATAGATATACCAGTCGGCGATAGACCCTTTGGTTGCGCCTTTGAAGTTGTTTTCTTGCGGCTTGCCTTCAGCTACTACATCCTTTAAATAGATTTTATACAGAGGAAAATCGAACCAGGAACGGATGGTGTCTTGCGAACAATCCGGACGTACCTCTGCGTACGTCTTGCCATAATAAGCCGATGCCGGGTCATTGTATTTCAGCGAATCCATGGGGAACCAGTTACCCACCTTAGCACTATGGCGCAAGTCACCTTTATCGTCCATACCATTCACCTGCCACAAAGTGTGGGTGGCGAAGTAAGTGGGACGGATATTGGCTATACCACGACCTATGACCCGCACAAAGTCATACTTTTTGTTATACTTGGCGTTGTTACGGGCAAAATTCGTAGCACCAGGTTTCCCATCCGGTCCCTTGATTTTAGCATCTGTCCAAAACGGTCCGAAGGCACGCATAGTATGAAATTCATTTAAGGATTCTCCCGATCCACGGCTGACAATGCCATAGATTACCTCCTTATTGGCACTCGTCAGCTTGTTCTCTGCACGATGCAAATCCCAGATAACATTACGGGTTATCTTCCAAGTTTCAGGCTCCCCACTCTCTACAAAAGTACCGAAAGGTTCTTTCATCAGTTCATAACCGGATTTATCTATAAGGATATCAGCCTGTTCTTTTGCCTTTTCCCATTGCCCGGTGGCCAAATAGCACTTTATCAGGAGTTGGCGGCATGCGCCCTTGTTCACTTGGCCGACCATATCCATGTCCTTTTGCTCGGGCACCCATTCCACGGCAAACTCCATATCTTTGGTTATCATATCCAAAATGGCCTTGCGGTCAGTAGTAGCGTAATTCTGTTTAGGTACTGAAATGACTTTGGTCAGCAGAGGAATGTCCTTGAACTGGAACACCAGATTCAGGTAACGGATTGCACGATGAAAATATGCACGCCCTATATAGGCATTCTTGGTGGCTTCTTCAAGCCCTTCCACCCCGTTGATGTAGGTCAAAATCGTATTGGGAAACTTGATGCCGGAGTAATAAACATCATTCCAGAACCATCCGGTCTGGTCGCGCATGTTGGTAGGTGTCAGCGTACCGTTGATGTCACAAAAAGGATTGCTTTCATCCGTTTTCCCGTTAGCCGCCAATTCCGAAAGGCGATATTCCAAGGCAAGAGCATTGCTTTCACCGTTTATCCAAATGTCACGTAGTTGCTTGTCGGCAGCTGCCATGGTGGCTTGCAGACCGGCTTCTGTGGTAAATGTGGTTGTCGGGTCATAGAAGGAAAGCGGTTTAGGCTCCAAAAAATCCGAGCATCCGCAGAGAAGAAGCAGGCCGCATGCAGCCGCTGTTAAACCAGACAGTCCTTTTTTCTTATTGTTTAATCTATTGTTGTTCATAATGAGTGCTGTTTTATAAAGTTACATTTATACCTAAAGAATAAGTGCGAGGTGCAAGACCACCGGTCTCTATGTCGTTCAGTTTCCAATGAGACATGGTCCAAAGGGCAGCATTACGGATGGTGCCATAAACCTTCAAATTAGAAAGTCCCCATCTGGAAACAATGGATTTCGGGAAGGTATACCCAATCGAAATGTTTTCGAGACGGATGAACGAGCGGTCAATATACCTTGCCGGTGAATTTACTCCCGTAGGTCCTTTAGAATTGAGCCGTGCATACGTGTTGGACTGATGCTCCGGAGTCCAGTATTCTTTTATACTCTGATTCAAGCCATAATCTATTTCTGAAGCGTTCACTTGGTTCAGGTAGGAGGTGTCTTTCATCTTGGAACCGATACAGGAATAGAGATTGAAGGAGAAGTCGATATTTTTCAGGATAGTGAAGTTGTTCCGCATGGAAAGAATGTAAGGAGAAGTAGTTTGTCCCAAGAACTCCTTATCCTTGTCGTTATAAACAGGGGTACGACTGCCATCGGAATTGATGATGTCGTCTTCCGTGTAGTTGTTGGCCACTTTGGGGTCACCCGGTAGCTGGCCTACTTTCTTAGCTTCTTCAATCTCGTCGGGTTGCCAGATACCGGTGACACGGTAATCCCATATCGCAGCGATGGGGCGTCCTATCCACCATTTGCCATATTCGTCTTTTTCCTTGCTACCCACAATGTTTCCGTTGGCATCGAGCACATCTTCATATTCGCCATAAAGGTGCTTCACTTTATTATCCATGTAAGCAAAGCTGAAACTGGTGTTCCACTCAAAGTTCTTTGTTGCCATATTCTGTGAGTTGATGATTAGTTCCACACCTTTGTTCTGTACCTCTCCCAAGTTGGTGGCAATGTCATTGAAACCGGTGAAAGGAGGAAGCGTACGCCCCATAATCATATCCTTGGTTTTTATCACATAGCCTTCCAAAGAACCGGTGATGCGGTTGTTCTGGAAACCGAAGTCCAAGCCCACGTTGTAGGCCTCGCTCTTTTCCCACTTCAGGTTGGGATTTGCCATACGACCGATTTTCAGGTATTCCATCTCTTTCAGATTACCCGAAGCATCCAAGTAACCAAACATTTTGGCGCCGATATCGAGTGTGGCAAGTGCCAGATAGGGGTCGTTAATGGCACGGTTTCCGTTCAATCCCCACGAGAGTCTCAGCTTACCCATGCTCATGGGTTCCCATTTAAAGAACTTTTCGTTGGTAAAAGTCCATGCCAGGGCTACAGAGGGGAATGTGGCCCAAGGTTCTTTCTCTCCGAAGGCCGAATAGGCATCTCGGCGGATGGATGCAGTAATCATGTAGCGGTCGTCGTAAGAATAGAACAGGCGCCCCAACAGCCCTACAGCTGTGCGATAGCTGTCAGACGAGGAAAAGCTGCTCTCCAATTTTCCTGCCGTATTCACATAGTGGAATCCCAATACATCAGTGGGCTGGAAATTACGGGCGGCAATACCTTCCGACCATGACTGGTGTTTTTCAGCTTCCTGTACCAAAGTCAGCATGACATGGTGTTTTTTAACGAAAGTATGGTCCCATGACAAGGTGTTATTGATAGACCAGTCGAATTTTGAAGCTGTATTGCGGTTGGCACCGTGGCTTACCGCATCCCAATCGGGATGTTCGGATGACTGGAACCAGCGGTCGTAGAACCACTGGAGGCGCGGAGAAGCATTGAATGAATAGTTAATGTTAAACGGCAGTTTCAGTTTGGCTGTGAAAATGGATTTCCTGCGGGCCTAGATCCAGCAGTGCGCAGGGGCAGTGGGCGGCGAGGGCATAACGGTCCAGTTCTTGCTGGATGAACGCCCGCTGGATTTCGCAGTAGTCCGCAAATTTGTGCTTGTCCAGCCCGCGTCCCCGCAAAGCAGCAAGGGCGGGGGCGTTGTCCTCAAAAAATACAGTCACGGCGGAGGCATGGGCCGCTGTATAGCGGGCAGCGGTTGTTTTGCCCACGGCCATACCGCCCTGCAAGGCCAGTACCATCAACGCACCTCCACGGTCAGTGTGCTACGAAAATACACCCGCGTGCGGTACAAGGTATCCGGCCAGGCTTGACGCAGACGGGAATCCGTAATTGATACGGCTTCAGCGGCAATGCGTACAGTGCCATTTATGTGTGCAGTCGCCAATGCCCCAAACTGCACGTTATGCCCCACTATAGTGGGCTTCTCCGCGCTCATCAGCGTCAGGGCTGTGGTGCCGGGGTAGTCGGTTTCCTCCTGCAGAGTCAGGCCGTTCGCACTAAGCTGTACCCGGCGGCGGTAGAAGCCCAGCCCCGGCACAGCGCCGTAGGCGGGGGCAATGTCCATCGTGATAGCATCCAGTGCATCACTCACAGCCACATCCCGGGCGGCAAACTCTAAACCGGGCTGCTGCTGGTATTGGGCACTCTCCGGCTCAAACTCCGGCAGGTTGTGCCAGCTGGATTGCATCGTCCAGATCTCGTATCGTTGGGGGCTGAAGGTCTTTTTGCTGTAGGTCTCCACCCCCACGTCGATCAGCAGCGGCGCACCATTTTTGTACAGTGTCACGCTGCCCACATCGTTGTGGTTGTGGCTGTCGGCGTTATTGCCCGCTTTGGCCCCCAGGGCGTAGGCCCCACGGCGGCAGACCAAAATGCCCACGCTGGGGTACCACATATCGCGGGGCAGGGCAGGGGCGGCGCTGTCGGCGTCTGAGAGCTCGCACAGCAGCGCGAAGGCCAGCTGACTGCGCACCCGCTCCGAGGCGTCCCGCTCTTCGGCAAGGCGCCCCATCAGCTCTGCCGCCGCCGGGCAGGTCTCGCCCCGGGCGAGGAAGGGCATCTCAGACAGCCCCCCGAGGAACTGCTCTGCCGCCTGCCCCGTAAGCTGGACGCAGAGCAGATGGCACTCGTTTTCCGGCGCGAGGGTCAGCGGCCCCCGGCTCAGCACGAGATGGCCCGCTGCGGCATTCTGGGGCGGCAGCAACAGGGCAGAACCTGCCGGCATCAGTTCGAGATCGGACAGCGAGATGACACATTTTCCGCTGGAAATGAGGCAGACCCAGAGCCCTTCGCCCCGCAGGGTGAGGGGCTCTTCCGGCTGGGCATCCTCCACGATGCCGAGGGCGGCAGTCGTGCTGGGAGAGTAAATCAATATCTGACACCTCAAATCAATAAAATGCTATTTTATAACACAAAATAATCTGCTATTATAATAGCAATGAAACGGCTCATCGTCAAGCGTGGGCCTTTGAGTGAAACAACATCAATGGAGGAAAATGCGTTATGGCTTCGATCAGCTGCCAGCATATCTACAAGATCTACCCCGGTGCTACTGCTCCTTCTGTCACCGATTTCAACCTTGAGATCCAGGACAAGGAGTTCATCATCTTCGTCGGCCCCTCTGGCTGCGGC
>ENA-OPVU01001730-OPVU01001730.1-human-gut-metagenome-genome-assembly--contig:-NODE-1730-length-10382-cov-1.670572_pt1 | contig 10382 bp, 15 predicted proteins | sample MGYA00241497_ERZ501986 | MGnify/ENA primary metagenome ERZ501986 (study PRJEB25962, sample SAMEA2042995) | human gut metagenome | biome: human gut; feature: human-associated habitat; material: faeces...
TATTACCGCATCTGTCTCCGCAGTTATCTCGTCGTTCCGTCGTAAAATTTGGTCTCTGTTCATAATACAATAGTTTTTTATCGGGTAAGTTTCATTAATAATCCTTTCGGCTTTTGGGCGGCCCTGCTCGGCGATACCTGCGCCCGCAGTTCTTGCAGTTGCATCCGTAGTTCGATAATCTCCATGACTAATTCGCTACGTTCTTGGAGTAATTGAAACCGGGCTTCGCTGGCTTTCATGTAAAGTTCCGAAAGGCTGTTAAAGTCGGAGGGTTTATTCGTTTGTAAACTCATATTCCCTGTTTGTTTGTGGGTGAAACATCAAAACATCGCCGTCCCTTTCCCATTCTCGGATCGTGTACCTGCCTTTCGGGAGGTAACCCGCCCGGCGGACGGCTTCGGCCTCGGTGGGGAAATATCCCACCGTGTGCCCTTCAAAGGATAGTTCGTAGATCATAACCGTAGATGATTAGTTCAACATTAATTGCAAGGCTTCGGATATATCGGGATACTCTTTGCCTTCGGCGTCCCATACCGCCGGAACCAGCACGAGGTCTTGCCTCTCGTCGTTGCACATCTTCGCCTCGTAGTTGATGAAGGCTATATATCCCTTGTGGGTAATCTCAAATCCCCTGCTGAGGCCGTCGCAGTGGAAGGTAATGTAATCGGCCGCTTTGCGGGCCATTGTCCGAATGTCGGACGGGGTTAATGCTGTGGTCATGGTATTAACTCAGTTTGCTGGTTTTGCATTGGTATTGATTGATTGTGCGCCTGCCGGCCAAAATATCACGGCATTCTATAAGCTCTTTTGTTAGTTCGACTATTCGCTGCTGTGCCTTAATAAGGCGATCACCCTGTTCGATGTAATCGCGTACACCTTTCCAATACTCCGCCCGCCAATCTATTTCCGGGGAACTCGTCGTGTTTACGTTCTCTTTCATAATTTTATCGTGATTTTGGTTGAATCTCGCTATTTTTTAGTCGCCGTAGTAGGTTCTGCTGTTGCCGTAATAGTCCGCGGGCACTATCAGCAGTTCGGGGCGGTACTCCGTGGCCTTCGGCTGCTCCGTCGGACGGTTCTCGATCCTCGCGGTCAGCATCGCCAGCTTCTCGTTGCGCCACGCCTTGCGCAGGCACTCCCCGAAACTCTTGCCCGGCTGTACCTTTTTAAGATACCAGGCGTTCTTCATGATCTTCGATTTGTCGTAAGTTGCTTTCATGGTTATTATCGTTTAACTTTAATTCTCTACCGCAAATATACATTTAATGATAATAACAACAAAATAAATCGACAAAAAAATTATCACGAAATGTATTTTTTTTGACCTTAATTATCGTTTAGTGCTATATTATTGTATATTTGCAGGTACAAACAATTAACATCACGCGATAATGAAATTGAGAATCAAGGAGGTATGCCAAATGTGCAATACCACGCAAAAGGAATTGGCCGAAAAATTGGGTGTTTCGGAGGTTACATTAAGCAGGGCAGCAAATGGTAGTACATCGTTGCCGTTGCTCGAAAAGATTGCGGGCGTGTTGGGTGTTGAGGTGTCGGAGTTGTTCGCCGCCCCGAAAGAGGGTGTAATACATTGCCCGCATTGCGGCAAACTTATCAAGGTGGAGAAGGGGGAATAATATGAAAACGATACACGAACTATTGCAGGAATGCGACGCATTAAAGGCTCGTTTGTCCGCATTGCGCCCGCTGCCCGTTGAGGCTTTGAAAAAGATCGAGGGGGCGTTCGCAATCGAATACACCTACGAAAGCAACCGTATCGAGGGGAACACGCTGACCCTGCAAGAAACGGAGCTTGTAGTGAACGAGGGCGTAACGATCGCGGGCAAGTCGATGCGCGAACACCTCGAAGCGATCAACCACGCCGAAGCCATCGACTACATCAAAGATTTTGCGCGCAGCAGTACGGAGATAAGCGAGCGAACGATAAAGGAGATACACGCCCTTGTATTGCACGGGATCGACAGGGAGAACGCCGGACGTTATCGTACCGTGCCTGTCATGATTTCGGGCAGCACCCACACACCGCCGCAACCGTACCTTATCGCCCCGCAAATGGAGGCTTTCATGTCGAGGTTTGCCGAAATGGAGGCACAGGCCGTGCACCCCGTTTTGGTAGCTGCATATCTTCACGACGAGTTGGTACGAATCCATCCGTTTATCGACGGAAACGGGCGCACATCCCGTCTGTTGATGAATCTATACCTATTGCGCAACGGCTACACGCTCGTCAACCTCAAAGGCTCGGACGAAGCGAAAATAGGCTATTACAAGGCATTGGAACAATCACACGTCGAGCAACACCCCGATGCCTTTCAAAGGCTTGTAATAGGGGCGGAAATAGCGTCCCTGCGGCGGTATCTGTCTGTTGTCGATAACACGCAAAATTAACATCATGAACAAGAAAACATACCAGATTGATGCGGCCAGCCTCGAACAAGCGCGCGCCCTATTCGAATCGGGGGACATCGACCGCATAGAGGTCGGAACCGTGGCCGGGCTTTGTGAGATTCACCGCTATTTGTTCGGTGGGTTGTACGACTTTGCCGGAAAAATCCGGACGCTGAATATCGCAAAGGGGGGCTTCCGATTTGCAAATTGCCTTTATCTGGGTGCCATCCTCCCGGTGATCGAGCAAATGCCGGAAACAACCTTTGAGGAAATAATTGCGAAATACGTGGAAATGAACATTGCCCACCCCTTCATGGAGGGCAACGGTCGGGCCACCCGTATCTGGCTTGACATGATACTGAAAAAACGATTGATGCAGGTTGTGGACTGGCGGAAGGTGGATAAGGATTTGTATTTGCAGGCTATGGAACGCAGCCCGATCAATGACCTGGAATTACGCGCCTTGCTCGGCCAGGCATTGACCGACCGCACAGATGATCGGGAGGTGATTTTCAAAGGCATCGAACAGTCTTATTACTACGAGGGATATGAAGCATAAGGATAATGCGCGAGGGTTCATTCGATTGTTTTCTTTAGAATGCCTTGCAATCGCACTTAGTATATTTCCGTTGTTACATACACACGCCGCACCACATCAAGCTAATGAAAAGGGGGTCGTGCAGGAAATTGTTGAATCAAGAGATAGTGCAGTAATACTATTTGGGCGGGCACAAAATATGTTTGCACTTCTTTTCGATGATTTTGATATTACCCTACTAAATAACGATAATAGGACAATAATTGCATCAGGACGAGCTAAAATAGGTGATTATATTCGAAACAATTACGATTCCAATTATCGTATGGTATCGTTCATTACCTATAAAATAAAAATTGACTGTAAAGATTATAAATATCGGTATTCAATCTCTGATATTAAAATAACAACCTTTTCTAATTTATTTGAAACCCCACAATTTGACTGGATTTCCTTCTGGTGTGCATGGTCTGATTATGGCTTAATAAACACACCTTATTTTACATATGGGAATGCAAAGATAAAAACCGAGATATATTCTTATACTATCTCTGAAATTTATGCGTCATACCAACGCGATAGCGCTGTGATAAGTAAATATGACGAAGCAGCAAAGCTATACTATGCAGCTCTAAATAAGACAAAACGCAAGTCTGATCGCAAGAATCTATTTGAACAATTAAGGCAAGTAAATTTATCCAAGATGAGTATGAGCAATAAATACAAGGCATTAAAAGCACTGAATACCATTGCTCCAATATATATAATGGATTTATGCGATAAGATTAAGGACTATATGGGAATGCATGATGATTTTTGATGTTTTATTAGGCGAATTTGCCTCCGTAGAATTAAGCCGGGATTAATCCCGGCTTTATCTATAACACAATAACGGTTCCATCCTTATTTACCGAATACTCCCCGCTGATATTTACGATATTCAGCACGGCGTAGTCTTTTGCATTGATCTTGGCTCGTGCGCCGTGCATTAATATGATTGTATGCGTGAATTGAGGCCGTGAAGCCTCGATAGTGGCCTTCGTATCACCGACCAGGCATACATATTCCTTGCCCTTTAGCGTGATGTCGCCGGCGTCGACATATACTTCCAATCCTTGAAGATTGCTTCGGTTTTCCCTGAACACTTCGACCGAGGGGAAGTTGTGGTCTTGGCAGAACTCGATCCCTTGTGGGGTAAACATCAGTTTGATTAGCTCGGGGAAGTCTTGGACGCGGTTTATCTTTTTACAAGCGCCCGTTTGTAGTGCCATCGCCCGTATGGCATCTACACTCTTATTGTGTTGAGTTGTCATAATGCTAAATATTTATATATTAATTTATTAGACTATATTTAATTTATAAATTTTCGGTATTTCTTTTTATGCTATTTATCCCATCCTCAATGCGCCCCAGTGTCTTATCCATGTTTTTGGTGCTTACGTTTATTTCCCTAACCTCTAAAAGGGTTTCCACGTCAATACGCAAACTTTCGTAATAAGCGGCTGACAATTCGTCGATTCTCGAATCCATATTCAGACAATTGTGTATTGATTCTATAATTCCTTCGACCGAATCGCGCATTTGAAGTTGTGACATGACAGCGTTTCGGATGTCGGTTACTTTGCCTTGAATGTCGGCGAAACGACCGCTTAATTCATCTCCCGTATCTTGCGACATCGTTTGAAAGCTTCGGGATGTTGCTTGTTGTTTAGAGGCTGTATTGTCGTCAAAATATTTATCCGCCCAGCCAAAAGAAGCATCCAAATCTTGATTGAGTTTTTTAATCATTTCATCAATGATATTCTCCTCCGTTTGGGTAATAATACCATCTTCCCAAAATTCCTCCAGCTTATCGCGTATGACTTGCATAGGTTCTTTTATATCGGCCTTCATGGCCTCAATCACCATTTGCTTAATCATGTTTTTTACAAAGTCTTTAGCCGATTTTGCCCTGTCTCCTCCTTGTGCCCAGGCGTCGGCATATGCTTCAGCAAAATCATTGATAGCAGCCTGAATGTCTGAACCGAATATAGCATCTTGCGCCTTTGCGGCATTATCTTCTATAAGGTTTGTTATCTCCTCATATTGTTTCTCCCACTCTTTAATGCGTTTTTTATCTGGGTCTTTCTTGCTCTTTTCTTCTTGTATTTGACGCTGAATTAATAACTTTTGTTGCTCAAGCAACTTATTTTGGTCTTCTATTAACTCTTTCGCATCTGTAGAATACGCTTTTTCTATTGAACGCGATAGCCTGTCGTAAGAACGTGATAATGCATCTATCTGATCTTGGAGTTTTTGTATTTTTCTTTCTTTACTTTTATCTATCCATTTATTTATACTTGTAATAACTCCAAGTATGCTACTGGTCGCCTCTGACGCTGCGCCCATTATGTCGCCACTTTTAAATTTTTCCCACGAAGAATACACATGATTATCAAATTCGGACATCAAATTTGATAATTCAGCCCATTTGCCTAATGTTGTATCAATTTCTGCATCTTGCCCAAAAGATGCCATCATGTCGACAATACTATCCGTCAGTTGTTGCATAGCTTGAATTGTCTGATGAATTGATGTAACAATCATATCAATCATAGAAATCACTCCCGATGCCTTTCCTGCTGCTTTGGACATAGAGGCTCCCATTGCTTGCACATTTTGATCGCCGGTTTTGGCACCTTTGAGCTGCATGGCATCTCCGAGTTTCTGGTAGTTATCAATCAAGCCATTTATTCCTTGATTTTGATATGTTTGAAATCTACCTCTTTCATTCAACTTGTCGCGGTATTGTTGGTCAAGTTGCTGTGTTGCCCTTACATATTCTTCTATTGAAATTTTACCCGCATCAAGCATCTGATTTAGCTGATTGCGCAAAGTGTTATATATGTTTGATGCCATGCTTTTAGACATGGTTTCAATCCATGAAAAGAAGGCGATCCAATTGTCTGACTGTTTAGTTTCAATCTCGGCAAGGGCTGCATCGCGCTCTTTTTTCAACCTTTCTCGGTCTCCCTGAGTTGTAGCTTTTCTAATTCTTTCGTCGTAATCTTCTTTTGTCGCTTGTAGTTTTTCTCGGAAATTTCCGTATTCTCTCAAATACTCATTCCACGCTTGAATCTCTTCGTCGAATTGCGCTGAAAGTTCGGCATGACCAATTTGCCCCACCAATAAAGCGGTTCCACGTTCTTTATTCCGCTGTTCTTCATTTGCCTCTTTCAAGGCTTCCGTGTATATTCTAACACCTTCAGCCGCTTTGATATTGTCAGCATAATATACCTCTTGAAGTTCGTGATATTTTTCGCCAGCAGACCCATCGGCAGCTACATTGGTGGCGATAACTAAACCTTTGGTGTCTGCGGCAAGAATGTTTTGTGCTCCTTCGAGTTGAGTATATATATAATCTTCCAATTCCTGTGGAGACAAAATGTCCCCATTAGGCAGGATTGGGGTGACTAAAATCTCAGTCACCTTTCCCTTGGCATCCATAATACCATATTGGCTGCTGAAAACGGTGGCAATACCCTCTCCGGCATCTTCCCAGCCTTTTTTTACCAATTCCGCCGCTTCAACAAGTGGGCGCGCCAAATGATTTACATTCCCTTTGTACTGCGCAATCATCTGCTGTCCTGCAAGGAATCGTTCAGACGAAGTGTCTGTTTTATACTGGGCATCAATTTCCTTTTCTTGTAACTCAAGCAGCTTTTTTTCGGCTTCTTGTATGGCTCGGGCACGTTTCTGATAGTCGAGGTCAATTTGAGCGAGTTTCTTGGCCGTGCCGTCCTTCATAGAATCTACTTCGGCCTGCAATGCATCATCCCGGAGCTTTTGCAATTGCTTGGTGAGCTCCTTTAGATTGCGCTCTTGATCGGATGCGGCTTTTTTTGCTGCGTTTTCGGCCTCTTGGCGGGCTTTTTCCGCCTTTGCATTAAGTTCATCCGGCGTTAAGGCGGTGTACAGCTTTTCTGCTGCGGGGGACAATTTTTCGATGCCGGCATTTATCGCCGCAATAAATGCATCGACATCACCTTCATAATCTTCATTAATGCGCTTCCATATAGTATTCCCTTCCTCACCAAGCTTCGATAGTGCGCTAATAAATTCTTTCCGGAATTGGGTTATGTTTGTTTTAGCCTCTGCAAAAGTTTTAGCACCCCAAATAGCGCTTTGGCCACCCTGACCCAAATCCATGTATGTCTGTATTGCCTTATCATATTCTTTTCTGTACTCTTTCAGTGCATTAGAATAATTGGTATAGGCATTCCCTGTTTTTTTGATGCGTGCTATACTCTTTTTGTCCTCTGTAATAAGTTCTTGGGCAGCCTTCGCCTCTGCGACCTCGATAATTGCATCGCGCAGGTTTTCATAAGCACCGACAGCATTTCCGACCATAACCTGTTCCGCAGCCATATTGCCGAAGTAAGCGGGGTATATGTCTTGCAGTTTTTTGACCGCTTCGGCTCTTTCTTCATAGGGCCTGGAAAGGTCTGTCGCAGCCCTATACAGCAGGTTCAATTTGGTTAATTCGGATTGAGCCGACACCGAACCTTGAGCCATAGCGGAATTAAAGCGTTCGAGTGCAGCGGCAGAGGCGTCTATCGTCGTTTTACCTTTGAACAGCGACGCTACCCAGTTGGTTATCTCCTTGCCGTAAAGGGTAAGCACGGTTACGCCGGCCACAAGCAGGGTTTGCCAGGAGAAGATCGACGATGCTATCTGTTTCCATACGGGCGTGAAGGTTTGCCCGGCTTTCTTCAATTCATCAACCGATTTCTTCGCCCGTGCTATTTCATCGGCCAGCATCGGCAGGTTGTTGGATATGGCGGCAAAGAATATTTGCGGGCCATATGCCAGTGACGGCAACTCGCGGGCAACTTGCTGAATTTGGAATCCCAGCATATTGAATCCCGAGGCATAATTGCCGACATTGCGAGTATGGACGCCCATCGACGCATCCAGTTCTTTGATCTTCGTGTCGAGCGATTCGATGTTTTTAAGCATCGTTTGCCCTTGCGCCCCCTCACGATCCGCGGCGCTCATATTTTTATACACCGCACGCATACGGGTAAGCGCCTGGGACATTTCGTTGATTGAGCCGATGGCGGTCTGCTCCAATTTGATTTGGTTGGCAAGCTCCCGCCTCAATTGGGATATTTCCTGCTTGTATTCCTCGATAGATACGGCAGCGTCCAATACTTGCGCCCTTTTCTTTGCAGACAATTGCCCGTTCTGCTGCTCTTCCTTATTGAGCGCGGCGACATCCGCTTTTAATCGTGCGATCTCATTCGAATATAGCCTAATTTGGGCCATTGCCTTTGTTTTTTCGTCGTTAGCGGCTTTTAGCTCACTAAGCAGGTCATGATATGCCGTAGTTTCGGCCTGGGTAGCCGCTGTTCCTGCCGTAGAACCGCCGCCAGCAGTTCCGGTCGTGGCCGATGCGGCAGCCTTGGACGCCGCATCCATTGCCTGCTGCTCCATCTGGGCGATCTTGCGCATTGCCTGTTCGACGCGAGCCTCCATATCGGCAATATGGCGATTTATGACTTTAAACCCGTCTGAGTTAGACGGAAATTTCTCCAACAACTGATATAACAGTTTCAGCGATTTGATAAAATTATTTAACTTTGCGGTGTCCGCATTTATTTTGAATGATAATGCACTCATTGCTACTCATTAAAAAATTCATTAATTTGCTATTCTAAGGGAACTCCGTAGTTGCAAGTTTGGATTACCCGCGTTACGGTAAAAACCATAACGCGGGTTGTTTATTTTAGGGTTCTTTGGCTATCGTTTCGGCTAAACCGAGCATAATAGCGGTTGTTTGCGATATGTCCTCAATAGGAAGCATCGCCAGGGTTTTATTGTATGCATCGAACAGCTCGGGCAATGATGCCCGCCGCATTATCCGACGACGCAAAAACCATATTCTGATCCCGGCGAATACATTGCGGCTGCCAACGATAGCCAGAGCGACACTATGCGCCATCGCTGCTATGCATGCTTCGCTCTTATCCGGCTCTTTATTAATATGCCGGGCTGTCATGATCTCCGCTGTGGTCTGAGGGGTCATCCTGTATATCGTGTAGCCTCTCCGGGCAATACGGATGCTGATAAAATCCCTTTTCCTGCCATCAGCGGGTAACATATCTGCAAGTTCCGCTAAGGTCTGTATCATAATCTCTTTGTTTACTTTTTCCATGGTGTAATACCTTGATTGGTTTTTGATTTATTTGTTTATTTCTCATCCGGCCATACCCTCGGTGGAGGTCACGTTGCGCCCGTAGAAACTGGAGTTTTCGTTTGGCTCGGTTGATCCGGTGGTTTTTCTGACCATCCAGTATTATCATAAGCTCGTCACGGCTTAATTCGACAGTCCACACCGAATAGTCGGCAATTACTGCCCGCCCTTCCGTCCTTCTCCCCATTATCCGCTTGCTAATTATGTTTATAATCCTTACCTTTGCGAATAATGTAATGCTTCGTTCGACAATGCCTTATAAGAGAGAGGGACTATCCCCCTCTCTTATTCTTTGAGGCAATCCAACGCGTCGGGATGGAGTTCTATGGTACCTTCGTATGATACCCTAATGACACTACGGTAGTCCGTGTCTTCCGGCAGGATCGCAGTCTTGAAACTCGGATGATCCGCGATCAAAGTATTCAATGCTTCAACCGCACGGCGCACCTGATCGCATTGCTGAAGTACACGCCCGCGCATTACTGCCACTTCGAGCGTACGCCGTTGGTGCTGGTCGGCCAGCCAGTCGGTAGACAATTTGACCTTATCCCCGCTTACGATAAATGCCTTAGGGTCGAGGGCATCAGCCTCACCGACACGCAGCGCATTTTTGATCGCCTGTTGTGAATTGTCGATGACGCTATTCATGTACTCATTTGCCCGCGCTGTGAGCTCCTCCCGTGTCGTTACGATCTTGATCTGCTTCGCGTCTTCGGCGGCAAGCCGTTTCGCCTGTGTTCGGATAGCCTTGCCGTCAGACAGCGCAATGTCCGCAATGCTTTCGGTGGATACGTCCAGGCGCGCCACTTTCAGTTGCTGGATTGCGGCCTCAAGTTGGGGAATAGCGGCTGCGTGGGCTTTAATATACTCTTCGTGCTTGTTTGTCTTTGCTTTCATATTCGATAATAGTTTAGTTTGCATTGGTTCAAAACCGGATATTCGGATTTATGGCCGAATCTTTGGGGACATAACCGGGATGCTCAGCGTCGGGAAGTGCCTGCGCCCACTCTTTCGCTAATGCCTTGTCCTCTTCTTCATACTCGGGGATGTACACACCCCGCTGCTTGTCTTGCTCTTGCATGGTTTAAGTTGTTTTTTTAATGTTTCACAATTACATTTGCCTGTGGCTTTCATAGGATGGTTACGATTTTGGGTTGGGCATAGGCGGCGTGGATCCGCCTATGTTTTTTTTGCCTTTCC
>ENA-OPVU01001736-OPVU01001736.1-human-gut-metagenome-genome-assembly--contig:-NODE-1736-length-10362-cov-2.776657_pt1 | contig 10362 bp, 12 predicted proteins | sample MGYA00241497_ERZ501986 | MGnify/ENA primary metagenome ERZ501986 (study PRJEB25962, sample SAMEA2042995) | human gut metagenome | biome: human gut; feature: human-associated habitat; material: faeces...
GTTGCGATTTCCGAGAAGAGCACCGGTTCTTTTTGCGTGATCGACGGGTAGAGGCGGCTCATCAGGGCGGTGGCCGTAGTGTGCAGTCCCGGTACCGCGACCCGGCGGATCGAATCGGGAGGTGTTCCCTGCCGTGCGACGAAGACCGGTCCGTTGCCGCGTCCCAAAGCCGAACCGCTGTCCAGCAGGGTATAGCGGGACTGTATTTCCGGCAACAGGGCGTAGCTGATTTTGCTTACGTCGGCTTCGCCTGCTTCGGCACGGCGGTTCAGTTCTTCGATGTCGTAGTAGGCGACTTCGAAGGTTAGCTCCCCGCAGTCGATGCGTCCGTTCACGAGTGCGTCGAACATGAAGGTATCGTTCGGGCACGGAGAAATATGTAGGCGGATCGTGCGTTTCACAACTTCGAATCGCTTAATTGCCGTTGCCTTGCTGCGTCCCGTTTTTCTTGCCTCCGAAGCGTCCCAGCAGCCAGCCGCCGCCGAAAACGGCCGCGAGGAGCAGAATCTTCCACAACTGGTTCGAGAGCCAGAAATAGATGTTTTTCGAGAAGACGACGATCAGCACGAAGGCCACGACGATCAGAACGATGTAAATAATCCACTTTTTATTCATAATCCGAGAGTATTCGAATGATTGTTTCTGCTAATTTTTCTGCACTTTCCCCGATGCGCCAGGCCGAACGCGGGTCGTCGGTATAGTTCGACACGGCCCGCACCTCGGCGCCGGGCACTCCGAATACCCGGCAGACGGCCAGGAAAGCGGCTCCTTCCATATTTTCAATTTGCGTGCCGGACGCTGCGACTCCCGTGCGGTTGGTCGTATTGCTTTCGACGGTCCGCAGTCCTGCCGGAATGAAGTCGGCCGCATAGCGGACGGCGTATTTCCCGGGCAGTTCGGCGATTCGCTCCCCTACGACCGCGACGACTTCGCATACGGCTACCGAACGGTCGGAAGCTCCGGCGATGCCTGCCAGAATCAACCGGTCGGGATGCTCCTCCGCGATGATCCGGGTCGTCGCTGCGGCTGCGGCCGCCATGCCGACCCCTACGATACGGATCGGTGCATCGGGGCATGCGGCCCGCAGCGGGGCCGCTTCCGTTTCTGTCGGGATGAGGATCAGCGTTCGCATTTTATAGGAGGATTAGCGGCCGACGACGGCTTCCAGCTCATCGACCGTGATGGGGATCCGCTTGTCCCCTCCGATCATGCGGCTGCCCGTTTCGGTGACGATGATGTCGTCCTCGATGCGGATGCCGCCGAAATCGCGATAGGCGTCCAGCGCTTCGTAATCGACGATTCCCTTGTATTTGCCCTCGGCCCTGCATTTGTCGATCAGCGCCGGGATGAAGTAGATGCCCGGTTCGTCGGTCATCACCGTGCCCGGCTCGATACGCCAGGTCGAACGCTGGATGCAGGTGCCCGACTTGGCGGCCTGCTCCGTGATTTCGGAGAAGTCGAAGCTGCGCTCTCCGATGGCTTCGCAGTCGTGCACGTCCAGGCCCATGCCGTGTCCCAGTCCGTGAGGCATGAAGAGGGTCATGGCGCCGGCAGCGACGGCATCTTCCGCCGTGCCGCGCATCAGGCCCAGCGAGATAAGGCCTTCGGCCAGGATGCGGTACGAGGCGTTGTGAATATCCATGTACGGCATGTGAGGGGCGATCATGGCGGCCACCCGGTCGTGCGCCGCCAGCACGATGTTGTAAATGTCTTTTTGTTTCTGGGTGAACTTGCCGCTTACGGGGTAAGTACGGGTGTGGTCGGAACAGTAGTAGCTCAATCCCTCGGCTCCGGCGTCGCACAGCAGCAGGCGGCCGTTTTGCAGTACGCCGTCGCTGTGCAGGTTATGCAGCGTTTCGCCGTGCTGCGACACGATCGGCGGGAACGACACGCCCCGTCCGAATGCTTTGGAAATGCCTTCGATCGTGCCGGCGATTTCGCGCTCGACGATGCCGGGACGGCACATCTTCATTGCCGTAGTGTGCATGGCGTAGCCGATGTGGAACGATTTTTCGAGCTCCTCGATCTCCTCGGGACCTTTCTTTTCCCGCATCTCGGCTACGGCCATCATCAACTCGACCGACTTGTGATCGTGCAGTGCGGCCGGTTTGAGTCCCAGCAGGTCGGCGAGCAGCAGCTTGGTTTCGCCTCGGTAAGGGGGCAGGTAGTGGATGCGGCGTCCCTGGACGATGGCTTTGGTCAGGTGCGTTTTCAGGTCGGCCAGCGGGAAGGTGTTCGAAACGCCTGCTTCGGCCCCTTGTTCGCGCAGCGAAGGCTGCGGCCCCGTCCAGATGATGTCTTCGACCGTGAAGTCGTCGCCGTACAGCGCAACCTCTCCGGAGTCGGCATCGATCAGGCCGACCAGTGCCGGGGTGTTGAGTCCGAAATAATAGAGGAACGAGGAGTCCTGGCGGAAATAATAGGCGTTGTTGAGGTAGTTGTTGGGTGTGAGCATATTGCCCGGAATGAGGATCAGGCCGCTGCCCATCTTGCCGCACAAGGCGCTGCGGCGTCGGATGTAGATTTCTTTTGCAAACATAGTCGTATATTTTTATAATTTTCCGGCGAAACGGTTCGTTCTTCGAGAGGACGGGCCCGGCTTCTGTCCATCCGCGATGCCGGAGCGCACGCCGTTCGAACCTAATTTTGGTAAAGGTAGTGAAAACGAGGACAGAATAGAACAAATTCGTTCGTTTTTTATGTCGAGTGCATCCTATCTTTCTGTAAAGGTAGTGAAAAAATCGGTAATTCGTGTCATAAAACGACTCCTTGTGACGTTTTATTAAAAATAGTGTGTCGAAACGGCTTCGGGAGTCTATGCCGGTTTTCGCAAATCGCTTCCGATTCCGCCGGACCGAATGGGCGACGGGACGCAGGGAACGGGTTCTGCGGCCGGATCGTCAGTAAAAATGGAGCGGATTTTAGATGACCTATTAAAAAAAATACTATATTTGTCCCATTGGTCTGTTGTCACGAAGAAAATACCCGTTCGTGGCATTTTAATGTAAATTTCAAAATTATTGAACTATGAAAAAAATCTTTTGTCTGACGATTTTGGCTGTCCTGTGCACTTTCGGCGTTGCATCGGCACAGCAGTTTCCCAGTGTGCAGATCGAAACCCAGGATGGCAAGACGATCGACACCAAAACCCTGATCGACGGCAAGACCCCGGTCATCATCTCTTTCTGGTCCACCACCTGCAAGCCCTGCATCAAGGAGTTAGACGCCATCAGCGAGCAGATGATCGACTGGCTGGACGAAGCAGACTTCCGGGTTGTGGCTGTTTCTGTCGATGATTCCCGGTCTATTTCCCGAGCCAAGGCTCTGGCGGCCAGCCGCGGTTGGACTACCGATTTGATGGTGGCCTACGATAAGAACCAGGACTTCAAGCGTGCATTGAACGTGAATGTAACTCCCCACGTGTTCATCTTCGACAAGGACGGAAAGATGGTGTATTCGCACACGAGCTATCTGCCCGGCGGTGAGATGGAGCTGATTCAGAAGATCAAGACCCTGCAGTAGTCCTGTAATTCCAAATTGAGCGACGAATGAAGCGACTTTTACGAATCACGGTCCTGTTCTCCGTAACCTTGTTGTGGTGGGGCGAAAAGGGGTATGCTGCAACTCCGGCGATGGACGCAGCAGAGAAAGAAACGGTTTCCGCAACTGTTGAAGCGGAGGCGGATAAGAAGGACCCGAAATCGGATAAAAAATCCGACGAGCCCAAACGCAAGCGGAATTTGGGTCATTTGAGCGGCAGTTTCGAAACCAATACGATCTACTATGTGGAGGACAGCAAGACCGGTGCGGTCGTTCCTCACAACAGTTACGGTTCGAACAACTTCCTGAAGCTCGACTACCAGTTGGGGCGTTTTTCGGCCGGCGTGCAGCTCGAGTATTATCCCCATCCGCTGGTCGGGACTCCGATGCAGGGTTATGAATATGTGATGGAAGGTTTCTCGATCAATAACCTGACTGAGAAGTATATCTCGTGGACGGACCGCAACTACTCGGTGACCGTCGGCGACTTTTACGAACAGTTCGGCAGCGGGTTGATCCTCCGTGCTTGGGAAGACCGGGCTTTGGGCTTCAACAATTCGCTGGGCGGTGCACGGGTCACGTTCAATATCAAGGACATCGTGGAAGGTAAGGTGCTGTATGCCTTCCCGCGTTTCAACCTGGGATACCTGTCGACCCAGATTGCCGGTGGCGACCTTTCATTCTCGCTTTCGAATGCCATCGGCTTGCTGGATCACCGGCTTTCGCTCGAGGGCAGCATCGTCAACCGGCATTTCAAGAACCTGCCTTCGTGGTACACCGAGTATCGGGACGATTATGATTTCGACCTTTCGAAGAACGTAATCAGTTATTCGGGGCGTGTCAATTACGAGTACAGGGGACTGTCGGCCAAATTCGAGTATGTAGGCAAAAGCAAGGATGTCTATCTGGACAATATGACCGGTGAAGAGGTGTTCAAGCGCGGTGACGCACAGTTGTTCGAAATCGGTTACACCGGCAGCAATTATGCTGTGATGGCGCAGTTCCGCCGCCTGAACTACATGCAGAGCCAGCTTTACCGGCCCGACGGCGGAAGCGGCAGTTTGGGCCTCCTGCCGGGCAATACGATCAATTACATTCCGGCCCTGAGTCCGCAACATACCTATATGCTGGCCGGATTGGATCCTAACAGTCCCCAGCAAAACGGAGAGATCGGCGGTCAGATCGACGCGTTTTACACGTTCAGGCGCGGTACGGCCATCGGTGGCAAGCGCGGATTGAAGATCCATGCGAATTATGCCCGCTATTATTCCATCAACGGGACGATGAGTAAACCCGGAACCAATTTCTACTACCGGGATTTCTCGTTCGACATCGATAAGAGTTGGAACAGCAAACTGCGCACGGTTCTTTTCGTGTCGTTGCAGAAGAATGCGATGCACGGTGGGGAAGACGTCATCCGCCAGAATGTTTTCGTTGCGGACGTGACCTATAAGTTTACGCCGAAATTCTCGTTGCGGGCCGAGCTTCAATATCTCTATGCGCCTCATGCGGAGGGTTCCAAAGAGGTGGATGGTGACTGGGTGGCCGGATTGCTGGAAGCCAGCTTCGCCCCCAAGTGGAGTATCTTCGTACAGGATATGTACAACCACGGCGGTTCGGAGATCAACTACTACTCGGCGGGCGCCAGCTTCACCCACTCGTTCATTCGCATCGCATTGAGTTACGGACGTAACCGCGCAGGGTATATCTGCTCGGGCGGTGTTTGCCGCGAGATGCCGGCTTATACGGGCGGTAATCTGGCGATGACGCTGACTTTCTGATCGTGAAGATTCTGATCGTCGAAAATTCCCGTATGTTTGAAAATCTAAGAAAGAGAAAAATCAACCAAAATTACTGAAATTATGAAAGGACGAACTAAATTTTCAACTATTTCATCGCCTGCATTGCGACGCTCTCTCTGGCGACTTTCGCAGCGTGCAGCGACGATGATCCGGAGACTCCGTCCGGCAAATTGGTGCTGACGGCGAGCGCTTCTTCTTTTGTCGCCGGTGAAGGCAACGTGACTTTCATGGTGACGTATGACGGGGAGGATGTGACCTCGCAAGCAGCGATTACCAATGTGACGACCGGTGAACCGGTGGAAAACGCTGCGTGGACCACGACAGAGATCGGCGAGTACAAGTTCCAGGCTGTTTACGACAGCTATACTTCGGATCCCGTTACGGTAAGCGCCATAGACAAAAACAAAGACAAAGACAAAGAGTTCTATCGCTACGTACTGCTGCTCAAGTTTACGTATATGACGTGCGGGAATTGTGTTACGGCACAAGGATATTTCGATGCGCTGGATGAAGCGGACCGTGACCATTTTCTGGTCGTTGCCGCCCACCAGCCTGAAGGAATGCCAATGGATCCTTATTGGTGTTCGGAGGGGATTAGTTTGAAGAGTAAGATGAAAGTAGGTGTGTATCCTACTTGGTCTTATAATTTCGAGGATTTGGTTGTCGGTATCGGAGCGGGTGCCATTTCCAAAACTTCGATCCGGCAGCAGATCAGTCATGCGGAGAAAACCTATCCGGCCGTTTGCGGTGTGAAAGCGACCTCCACGCTCGAAGGTTCGACGGCTAAGATCGAGGCGACCGTTCAGTTCCAGCAGGCCGGTAATTACAAGATCGCTTGCGTGCTGGTTGAGAATAATATTGAAAACAAGGAGACGTACAATACTTTCAACCATGTTTTGCGTGCGGCCCAGACCGATATGGAGGGCGATGCCGTTACGCCGGCCGTAACTGCTCCGGAGGAGCGCACGTTCAATTTCGAGGCGACGATCGGGGAGGACTGGAGTGCCGAGAACTGCGCCTTCGTGGTTTATGTATTCAAAGAGGAGGCCAATGGCAAGTATATTGTCAATAACGGTGCTGAATGTACTGTTGATGGTTCTGTGGATTACAGATATGAGTTGTAGGATATAATTTGTATAAAAAAATCCTTTGTTAGCAACAGTAAAGGATTTTTTTATATCTTGCAATGTGTTAAAACTTTAATTATTGTTAGAAGTTTTTTTGAAAATGTTGAATTGTAAGAGAATATTATCTTTCAATAGATAATGAGTAACTTATACATTTTTACTTTTGATTTTTTCATCCAATTTTAACCTTTAATCAATAATAACTATGAAATGGCATTTTAATTTCTTTAGATTTGCTGTCATGTGTGCGGCTTTTGTTGCCCTTGCCGGTTTTATGGCTTGTAGCGACGACGATTCCGAATCCGGCCCGGAACTTGTCTTGTCAGCGAGTACCTCTTCGTTAGCGGGGGGAGGCAGCGTGACATTTACGGTGGCTTTTGAGGACAGGGATGTAACCGCCGAGGCCGTGATTAAGAATGTAACCTCTGGCTCTGAAGTTCAGAATGCCACTTGGACGACGAATGTGGCAGGTACCTATGAGTTCCAGGCCGCATACGATGGCATGTTGTCGAACGTCGTTTCGGTGAAGGTAGAATCTGACTCGGAATCCGATGCTTTTTACCGACATGTGTTGTTGACGAAGTTCACGGCGACATGGTGCGGGCCTTGTGCGCAGGCGCAACGGTATTTCGAGCAATTGAAACCGGAAGAATCCGAACGTTTCCTGGTTGTCGCCGCACACCAAGGGGACCGATTGACTGTCCCGGTAGGGAGCGCACTCGGTGCGAAGTTGGGGTATCAGTATGTGCCGACTTGGAATTATGATTTTAGAACAGTCTTTGAAAGTGTAGGTACGGGAGGTATTACGGCGACGTCGATCCGTAACCAGATCAAGAGTGCTATGGAGGAGTATCCGGCCGTTTGCGGTGTGAAGGCCGAGTCGGAACTTGACGGGCAGACAGCAAAGATTCGGGCGACGGTAAGGTTCCAACAGGCCGGTAATTATAAGATCGCCTGTGTGCTTACCGAAAATGATATTCAGAAAACTAACAATGAAACGCTACCCGTTTTCAACCATGTTCTGCGGGCGGCACTTACGAATATGGAAGGTGATCCGATCGCTCCTGCCGTTGCGGAAGCCGGTGAGCGCAGTTTCGATTTCGAGGTCTCCCTGAATAACGGCTGGGATTCTCAGAATTGCGAATTTGTTATTTACGTGTTCAAGGAAGAGGAGGACGCTGCCTTTATTGTCAATAACGGGGCCGTATGTCCCGTCGGCGGGAAAGTCGATTATAAATATGAGTCCGTCGAATAGTTGCGGTTGTATATAGAGAAAACAGAAAAGCCGGGATATTCTCGGCTTTTCTGTTGCGGATGCTCTGTCGCATTCCGAATATATGTAAAAAATCCTCGACCGTGTGGCCGAGGATATAATCGCTGCTTTAGTGTAAGCGGTGTTATTTGAGGTCCTTGGCTTTGAGGCGGACGATTTTTCCATCCCGGACAACGACCAATTCGCCATCTTCTTTTTTGACTTTTTCAATCAAACGCTTACGGGCAAGCAAAATTCCGGCGTTGATTTTCTCCTGCATCTGCTTGATCTCAATTTCGCTCATAATCTGCAATCGTTTTATAGGATAACGTATCTTCGATATGGGTTGTTATGTCTTTTCCTCCCAATGCGATGATTCTGATCTGTTCGTCTGCCGAACTGTTGTCGTAGATCGCCCAATAGTTGCAAAGGGGAATATAAAGAGCGGTCAAATTCTTTATCCCATTGGCATAGCGGCGACGAATCACATCCGAAGGAATATTGTGGCCTCCCTCTCGCACACGGGTCGCGACGCGTTCGATAGCCTGTTCGGGGGTCGGCAACCAAAAATAGAGCAGCGTCACGAAGTAACCTTTTGCTTGTGCCCGTTCTATGAACTTTACATAAGAACGCGTGGACAATGTCGTTTCAAAAGCAAAATCCGACCCTTCGGACAGCAGGTCGTCCATCCGTTGAAGCATCAATCGTCCTGCTTCGATCGCCACGCTTTCCGGGTTGAACGGCGACAGGCCTTTCGCTATTTCATCCGCATTGACGAACTCCTTGCAGCCGAGCATTTCGGGCAGTACGGCATAGGATGCAGTCGTCTTTCCCGCACCGTTGCAGCCCGCTATGATATATAGTTTTGGCATATCGTACGGACAAAGATAGCTAATTTTACGATTACAGGCTGTTTTACTGTGATAAAATAAGACGAATCAGCCCCAAAGGTCAATTTAGGCCTTCTGTCAAAGTTTGTTCGTTGGTCGTTCTATGAATTGTTTCGGATATTGCTCGTTGGAGCCATCCGGTGGGAAACGAAACTCTTTCTGCTTGTCCTCTAACGATGTATCGCCGAATATAACTGTATCGCTTTTAATATGGGCTTCGAAAAGATTGAGGTATGGTTCATCTGTGAATCCAGGCCATTTTTGTAGGTCCTGTCAGCTTTTTTGAATGGCTTTGATTTTCATTTACTTGCGTGTTGTGCAAGCAATCGAGGGTAGCAGATTCGGGGTACAACAATACAGCACAAACAGCTTTTCAACCCCTTTTTTCGCTGTGCAGAAACAAAAAAGCCAGCAGTTACATTTCTGTAAGTCGCTGGCTTTCTGAGCCGAAACCGAGATTTGAACTCGGGACCCCTTCATTACGAGTGAAGTGCTCTACCGCTGAGCTATTTCGGCCTTTCGCTGAAAGTCAGTCGGTTATAAAGTTTGAAAATGTGGATTTTGACTTTTATTTATCCATTCACAAATATTTGTTTCAGGATATATATGATTGGGCAGGTCAGATACGTACCACAAATATTTCCAAAAAGGGGACTTGTTTCTGCCCTTATGAATTTATCCGTGAAACAGGGGAAGCTATTTTTCATAAGCTTAAACATAATAATTATTATAAAGATGTTTCAGAGCGGGAGCTTCCAAGCTGTATTGCTGAGCTTTTTGATAGTCTCAATATTCTTCACCCTTTCAGAGAAGGCAATGGAAGGACTGAAAAAGCTTTTATATCCGCATTGCTTAAAAACATTGGATTATAGTATTGACTTTTATAATTGCGACAAGGATTATTTGACCATAGCAACTATATTTGCAGCTCAGGGGGTAATGGATCACCTTGTTGATTTCTTTGCAGAGAATATAGAGTTGATTGGAAAAATTGACAGGTGAATTTATAGATCATATAAAATCAAGAGGATTTCGGAACAAATTGTCCGAAGTCCTCTTATTGTTTATGTGTAATTGCGCAATGGTGTTAATATTTATACCAACGGAATTGTACAAAATGTAAAATCTGAGGAAATGAGAAAGAAATCCCTTGACAAGGGCTGACAGATGTTATATAATAATATACTGTATCATAATGTAAACTTATGCCTGTTTTACTAAAGTTAATTGCGGCTTATGCTTATCATGGCTTGTTTTGCCGACACTGCGGCAGCTGCGTAAAAACGTTATGCGGCGCAGTTTCAGAATCGTTTTTTAAGCCAATAATCTTTGTAAGGGCAAAGATAGACATTATTTCTTCTAAAATTATGAGGAGGAGTCCGCCTATGGTGAATGTAAAGCCGGTGCAGCTCGGCAAGACCACTCGTATGAGCTTCGGTAAGATCAACGAAGCTCTGGAGATGCCAAACCTTATCGAGGTGCAGAAAAATTCCTACAAATGGTTTCTTGAGGAGGGACTTAAAGAAGTATTCCGTGACGTTGCCGCTATCACGGATTATAACGGCAACTTAGTTCTTAACTTTGTCGATTATCATCTTGATGAAACACCTAAGTATTCCGTTGCGGAGTGTAAAGAAAGAGACGTTACCTACGCCGCTCCGCTCAGAGTAAAGGCTACCCTTTGGAACAAGGAGACCGGCGACGTTAAGGAAAACGAAGTGTTCACCAAAGTGCTGGGATTACAGGTGTGA
>ENA-OPVU01001753-OPVU01001753.1-human-gut-metagenome-genome-assembly--contig:-NODE-1753-length-10303-cov-2.011514_pt1 | contig 10303 bp, 8 predicted proteins | sample MGYA00241497_ERZ501986 | MGnify/ENA primary metagenome ERZ501986 (study PRJEB25962, sample SAMEA2042995) | human gut metagenome | biome: human gut; feature: human-associated habitat; material: faeces...
AAACGGTTTTCGTTTTGACAATCCTTCAAGACCTTAATCGCTGCATAGTTTCGGTGGAAGCGTTCCTTTTTATTCACTTCCTCAACCGGATTGTTTGCTAAATCGAAGTTGTGTCGCTCCGCCATCGGAATATCCGGGTGCAAGTCAAAGCTATGTGCTTTTGACTTTTTCTTTTGCTCCCAAGCCGGCACAATCGGTTCAGGCTCTTTATCATAACCGTTGCCGATACGGATGCCTTCGTTATACATTTCCTCATAGCTGTCGAAGCCATTTTGTGAGGCAACAATTTCTCTGTAATCCTCAATCGGAACATTACCGATATTTGTCTTAACCGTTTCAAAGTTCTTTGCACGCTTTGTTACAGACTCCATTGTTGCCTTGGTGCAATCGGTAAAATCGGGTATTTGCTTGAATTGCTCCTCGGCTTGTGCAAACCATTCCGTTCCCACATCTGCAAGCTCCTGCTTTGCGATACCGCCAAGATAGTCAAAGAAATCACCGGCACCTTCGTATTGCCTTGCAGCTTCAATCACATCGTCATAGGAAAGTGTGTTGGTTACATACTGTCCGCCGGAATTACTGTCCGGGTTATAGTACATCCAAGTAACGGTCTGACTTTCGTCATCAAGAAAGAAAGCGTCATTATAGCTTGTATTCGGTGAAAAATTCTGTTCGGTTTCGGTGCTGTTTTCGCTTATATTTTCCTTTGCAACAGCTTTTTCCTCGGCTGGTAATGAAGTTACCCTCAAATGGTCATTAAGCGGATTTTCACGCACTTTTCGGTCAAATTTTCCCCTTGTAAACTCCTTGTTAAACAATGGCATTTCCGTATCGTAGAGCATTACTCTTTCATCGTTAAAGGATAAGATTTCATACTCCGAAGCACCGATATATACCGTGTCTCCAAGATGATATTCATACTGTGTATTAAGTTCATTCTCCTTGTCGCTTTGCTCTGCAAGCAGACTGCGGACATAATCAATCTTTTCTACACGGTTAATTGGGAAGCCGACGGTATCTTCAAAAGTAACATCACGCATAGAAACATCACCGCTGATTTTTCCGACCTTCTCGATAAGAAATCGACGGTCATCAATAATAACTTCCTTGCCAATTATATCGTCGTTGTCAGGTTGTTCTGCCTCACCGGGTGGAGCAGTAGAGAGAATTTCACGGTTTCTTTTCTGTTCTTCAATTTCAGCTCGTCTTGTTTCCTCTTTTTCAAGCCATTGTGGATACTGTTCTTTCTCTTTTGGATTTAAGTATCTGTCGGCTCGGATAAGTTCACCGATACGCTTTTCCACTTGTGACCAAGAAAGAGTAACACTGGGTCTATTTTCGCTAAACCCTTTTGAAAGTGTAATGCCTTTGCCGTCGTGATTTTCATCAATTCCGGCACCGATAATAACTGGGTACGAACCGCCCCAGCCATATTCATATTTCAAGAAATCAACATTTTCCTTTGCGGAAAGGCTCTTGTTAAACTGCTCATAAATTCGCATTTTGCCTTCCGATACTCCGCTTCCACGGGTTAGAACTGCGTCAATAATTTCCTGAGAAAAAGTAAAGGCAGAGGTTTTCTTTTCCTCTGCCTGACTGCTTTCTATTAAAGATAACTGACTGTCTGTTGACGGTAACGGCTTTATCTCATCGGACAATTCTCCTAAAAGCCTCATTGCCTCAAAATACTGTGCAATTACGCCCCAATCATAAAAACTTTGAGCCGTTCTGTTGTTATAACTGCCTTCCCATAAATGGAGAACATTTTGAAATGTCTTATAGCCTACCGTTCTGCCGTCCTTTAATGTGAGTTCGGTATAGTCATTATTGAAAATACTCTTGATATATTCGGTACGGCTCTCACTATCTGTATTCAGTTCAAAGAAGTCTTTGATTTCTTCTTTTGAAGCCTTCAAATGCGGCGTAGTACCGAGTATCTCTCGGATTGTATCATCATTGCCGAAAAACGGTAGGCTTTTGTCCTCGTGTCGGCGGTCATAATATTCTAAGCGAAGATTATCTGTTCCTTCACGATTTCCTGTGCGGAGTTGCGGATGTTGTTCATCAATCCTACCCACTTCATCATATCTTCCGCTTTCATCTGTTCGGTCAGACCTGCTTTCGCTGCCATCTGCTTGACTAAGCTCTCCTCCAAGTCGGTCGCTCTCTCTTGAACTTCTGCCAAGTGCTGTGTCAGAATTCCCTTCGTCAGAAGATTGTAATATAGGATTTTGTGATGTTGCTTCAGATAAGTTCTCCTCATCTGCGACCATCTGCCGAGAGTCACCTCCGGCTGTTCCGGTAATGTCAAGTCGGGAATCAGGTAATCTCCCTGCTTCGTGTATGTGATTTCTTTCATCGTCAAAACTCCTTTCGTTTTTGTTTTCGTCTTTATTGTACTCAAAGCCATTCCTTCTATCAAATGTGCGATTTTCTTTATCCAAAGCCATAACGGTTTTAGATATTTCAGAAAGTCCCATTTCTGCAATATCGCTTGTGGCAATGCCGAGAGCATTAAGCGTGTCCTGCGTATTGAAGTTTGTTACATCACGGAAATCATCGGTTTCAAAGTATTCTTCTGCATTTATACCGAGCCTTGACATCATCATATATGCCACGCTGTTTGCAACAACCTTTTTGTATATATTTGAAATCATATCCTCATTAAGCTCCTCAAGAAAGCTGTTCTCAACGCCGTCAATAAGGTCGCTAAGATAGTCAGGCAGGTTATCCTCGACTGCATTTTGTGCGGCACTCATTATTGCATTGCCTAAACTGTTTTTTCTTTCAAGCTCACCGAAGGAACTTTCAAGTGTTTCAATAACGCTGTCTTTGTATCCGTCTTTCATTTTCCAAATAGGGACCGGACGGGAATATCTGCTTTCGTGGGTATCCGATATGTCAAAGTAGTGAATAAGCCTTTGACGGCTTCTGTTAGCATCCTCAAATACCGCAATACCTTTCGCTCCTTTATTTACCCAACGACCGAAAGAAGTATTCCAACGCTCAATTTCAAGAACAGCCGTTGCATCGGGTCGCTGTGCAAAAATAAGCAACTGCTCGTCAAATCGCAATTTGTAGTTTCTGCAAGCAGAGTCCAAATACTTCTGCCAGCTTTGCGGATTGGCAACAACCGTATTACAAGTTCTGTCATACAACTCTGATATGAGTTTATATTTTATTGCCATTTATTCGCACCTCCTTATCTTGTTTTATCTTTGCTTTTTGCCTGTTTAACTTTTTCTTTTTCCGCCGGTTCAACAGTATGTCCGTTCTTCTCGCAAAGCTCAGCAAATTCGCAGATATGATAAATATTCAAGCCGATTTTAGTATGATAATCATCAATATATCTGCACTCTCGCTCCATCGTTCCGCCGTCTCTTGTATGAATTAAAATTCTGTCTCCGTCAGATATGCGGAACTTCTCGTTATACTCGCTGTCAATAAAACGGATACTATGTTCCTGATTGCTCATCACTGACACCTCCTAAAAAGGAAAACAGCTTATTGGCTTTCGTCTGCTTTTGAAGTTCTATAATCAAACTCATATCCGGAATAGTGATACCGGGTATTTTCAAAATGCTTTCCATATCAAGTTGCTGCAACTGTTTTTCGGTGTTACAGCCTGCGTCAAACAACTTACTTAAAAGTTTTGTTTTCTGCTGGTAAGTAAATTTATCTTTCATCGTTGTTCCTCCTTTTAGGCGATTTCAATTACAATGTGAATATCGCTTTTGTCATCTTTACAATGTCTCGACAGTTCGGGGAATAAGGATTGAACTCTCTGCCTTGCTCTGCGAATAGACTCAAAGCAGGGCAAACCGTAGCCCTTGTAGTTGTTGACTATATCTTCAAGAGGCAAATCCCCAACATTCAAATAGCTGTAACGGTTGTAATAGCAGAGGATAAGCTGCATATCGTCATACCTTGTTTCGGGGCATTCTCTTAAAATTGAAAGCACCTTGCTTTCAACTGTGTCTTTATTATTCATAAGCACCTCCATAAAAAAGAATGGGCGAAGTTTTTAAGCTCCGCCCAAAATCATTCCTTATTTCTTTCTGTTTTTAATTTGCAAGAAGATAAAGCCGGCTACAATAAAGGCGACCAATACTACTGCAACAATGGTTTTAGCGTCCATTATTCATCGTCCTCCTTTTTTCTTTTTCTGTGCGCAACAAAAGCCGTTGCTCCGATACCGATAGCCGAAAGTCCTGCAAGTGCAGTCCAAAGACCTACCTTTGAATTATCTCCGGTCTTAGGTGTATCTCTCAGGACATTGTGCATTTCAACCACCGTAGTCGAGCCAACCTTAACGGCAGCCTTTTTATCGGCAGGCATTACATATCCGGCAGAAGCATTGTCATTAACTTCTGACACCGTGTATTCTCCGATACGAAGTCCCTCGATATAGATTTCGCCGTTCTTATCTGTTGTGAAACTGCGGTCATAACCGTTTACTCCGGTCACTCTGAATGTGAAACCTTCAACTTTTCCGTCGGAAGAAGTCTTAACGATTTTAAGATTGCCTTTCATTGCCTGATTGATAAAGCCGACACCGGCTTTGTTTTCAACATCGTATGTCTTTTCGTCCTCGTTGATAAATACCGAATACACACCGGTATCAAGTTCAAAACCCTCAGGTGCTTTGGTTTCTTTCACAAGATACTTGCCATAGAGAAGTTCTTTCATCTCATAAATACCTGTCGATGTTTCTGTGAGCGTACCTACAAGCTCATCTTCCTTGTCAAGTATGCCATTGCCGTTTTTATCTTTATACACTTCAAATACCGCACCCGAAAGTTTGTTATCCGGATAATCGGCATCAACTTTTGTGAGTTTGATATTGCCGTGAACATACTCATTGACAATTTGAACTTCGATAACCTGTTCGTTTTCCGGGATGTTCACTTCATAAGAAGTATCATCAAGAACAAAACCCTCCGGCTGCTCAATCTCTCTTACAATCCAGTTGCCATACGGAACTTTGGCAAAAGAAAAACTACCGTCTTTTTCAGATGTAGTAATCATAAGTGCATTTTCTTTTGTAAATTCGGTTTCACCGGCTTTGAAAAGACCGATTACAGCACCGCCGAGAGTCTCGCCGTTTTCATCAATCTTTTTACCCTGAACAGAGCCGTAAATCAACTTGTTTTCAATGGGCTTTCCATCATTTACGCTAATTTCCACAACGGCTGTATCCTGTCCGGAATAACTGAAGGTAAACGGATACTTAGTATCAGAGAGAATATAGTGTTCATCGGTAGCAAGCTCCTTGACATAGTAGCTACCAAACGGAAGGTCTGTATTGATTACTGCCTTACCGTTTTCCGAAAGAGTAATAATTTCAATTAAACCGTCTGTCGGGATAACTGTTCCGCTTGCAGATACAATATCCTCTGCGGCATAAAGCCCAAAACTGATATTCTTCATTTCGTCCTTATTGCCGATGCCAAAGGTGTCATTCTTTTCGATAGCCTTTTCAAGACTGACCGTTACTTTCTGTCTTTCGTTTACAAAGCTTGTGGAAGTATCTGTTACAGCTACATCCTGTCCTGCATAAGTAAGTTCTACACTATGCGGCTCTTTGTTGATAACCATACCTTCCGGTGCTTTGATTTCCGAAACCGTATATTTGCCCAGATAAAGTTCCTTACTCTTTGCAAATCCGTCATTATCGGTTGTTACGGTATCAACAGCTTCGCCCTTACTGTAACGGAGCGTACCGTCGGGAGTGTAAATATCTTCGGCTGCGGTAACTTCATAGATAGCTCCTGCAAGACCGCTCACTTTGTATTCCGGCTGGTAAATAACATCTTTGCCTTCCTCTCCGAAAACATTAACTCCAAAGAACACTTCACCGGTCTTTGTAATGTTGATTGTTCCTTTCTGTGCCATATTCGGCTTATCCACCTTAATCACGGTTACACCGCCTTCATCACTTGAATTGTCCTGTGTTACATCAAAATATACAGGTGTACTGTCAAGAACATATCCGTAAGGAGCCTGAACTTCTACAAGAGAGTAGCCCTTGCCATATTCAAGCTTCTGCGGAGTTACAAGAGCGCCGTTTGCGTCCGTGTAGAAAGTATCAATAGTAGTAGGCGTCGGGTAAGTAAAGCTCATAGAGATTTGATTACCCTCAGGGTCATAAATCTTAAATCCTGCACCTGCGTAAGGAATATTCTTTCCGCTTTCTGCATCCACCTTTACAACCTTAACATAGCTTTCAAAGTTAGCGTTGTTGATAAGATAACGATAAGTCTGTCCGTTTTGAGAAATGAACACATCAAAGTCACTCATAAGCTCTCGACCTTCCCAGCCTGAAGTCTGGTGTACGGTGTAAATACCGTAAGGCATATCTTTTGTCTGCCCAAAACCGTTTTCATTACAGACTATAATATCTCTTTCATCATCTTCCGCATCTTCATAATTTCCGGATGATTTAAGATAAATCTCAAATGTTGCTCCGCTTTCGGGAGTTTCGATTTGTGTATCTCCGTTATTGGTATGCTTAATGATGGCGATATTTCCTTTCATAACCTGCTCGGTTACATCATTCGCCACAAGATTGTGTTCAATCGTAAAAAGTTTCGGCTCTGCACCTACTTTATGAATTGTGGTATCAAGCAAATATCCCTCAGACGGAGTGAATTCTCTGATAGTCCAATCGCTGTCGCAAACATATTCCTTAGTGGTAAACTGACCGTCTTTATCGGAAACATACTTATCTACAAGAGTTTCGCCTTTGTAGATACCGTAGACTGCACCCGAAAGTTTCGCATCGCCCTGTGGAGTACCTTCTTCTCGGTCGCTCTTGGTTACGGTAACGCTGAACTTTTTAAGAATGTTTGTAAAGTTACGGGTAGTTACTTCTTTCCAGTTAATCGGTGCCGTCTGATTTGCAGGAACTACATATCGGATAGCTGTGTCCACTTCTTCAATTGTGTACGGTTCTGAACCGCTGATAAGCACATCTTTGAAAGTAGCAATACCCTTGTTGTCTGTAACGGCATATTCATCGACTACAATTCCCGAAAGAGAAGTGCCGTAAAGGTGAAAAGTGACACCTTCAACCAAGTTATCCTCAGAGGACTTAATCACTTTGAGCGTTCCTCTTTTGAGAACATTGTTAAAATTAACCTTTGCCACCTGACCAGCAACAACAGTTACTCTGTGAACCTCCTGCGGAACATATTTATCAATGGTCTGTTCCGTTACGGTGTAAACGCCGGGCATAAGGTTATCAATCTGAATTTTACCGCCATTTGCAGTCTTAACGGTTTTATTTACACCGTTACCGCTGATGGTAAAGCTAATGCCGTCAACCTTTCCGTCCTCACTTGTTTTTACGATTTGGCAAGAACCGTAGCTGACTTTCATCTTAACAAAGCCTTTTACCGGGTCGCTGACTTTCTGTGTATATGACACTACATCCTGAATACCGTTGCCGGGAGAATATTTACCATCTGTCCAAACAACCAAACCTTTACGACTGCCGTTTGCCTTACTTGCAGTAATGGTAAATTCTTTGCTGGGTGCTTTGTCCATTGAGATAGTCAACTTGTTTCCGCTTGTAGAGAACTTAACCCCGTCTATATTTGCGGAAAAATTGTAATTTCCCAACACTCCGTTAGAGTCGGTAAGGGTAGTAACATACTTGCTACCATCCCATTTAAGTTCGTTTACCTTTGCAGAGCCTGTTGACTTGGTGCAGAAGCTGGGGACTTTTGTATGCTTCTGAACGCTTTCAGCAATACTGCTGTAATGAGCCATAATACGGCTGTAAAGCGGGTGACCCTTTTGAATATGGTCGATAATAGCGTCATATTTTCCGGGTGACTTATGATTAAAATTTTCATCACGCTCACCCACAATGGATTCCCAAATCAAAAGCTGTGTTGCGATTGCGTGAGCCATTTTATCTGCATCGCCGCTGTTCTGCGATTTCCAACTCGTATTGATTGGACCGCAGTATCCGTACTGCAAAATACGACCGATTTGAAGTCGAATATCATCGCCGGAGATAGTGCCGTTAGAGCCGAGGCTATTGAAGTAGTCCTCATTCTTTTCGGTAAGAGTATCTCCCGTATGCTGACCTGTACCGGGTTCAATGCAATACACAATATTGCCGGAATACGAACCCATTGCACGGAGTGAGTCATTCCCGATTGCGTGGGAATACCAACCGTTCATAAACTTGAGTTCTCCGCGTCCCCATTTGCCGTTATTGTTCGTCCGCTTCTCGGAAGTTCCATAATATACACATCTGACTTTTTACCGGAAGCTGCAAAAGCAGTGGTTGTGCCTAACCCCATAAAGGTAGTCAAGCTGAGAACCATAGCCATAACAAGGGATACGGCTCTCTTAAATTTGTTTTTTGCCATTCTGTTTTCCTCCTTAAATAAAAGACGCACCGATTACTCAGTGCGTCTTGTAGAAATATTTTGTTTTAGCAGTAGCCGATGTAGATTTCGTATTCTGTATCGGTTACTTTTTCAGCCCATACCCAAACAGCCGTAAAGCCTTCAACATTCTTGTATCTGTTTAATCTGCTTTGAATGTCGCCTTTAATATTTTTCCGCCTCGGATTTGCGGTAATGGGATTGTCCCAGCACTCGGTAGCCGTACTGTCGAGAGATAAGCCTATGCTTTGAGCGTAGCTCTTGGCATACGCAACATACTTATTCACATCAAATGTTTCTTTTGTAGGCTTTGTTGTTTCGGTTGGCTTTGGCTTTTGCACAGGTTCTTCTTTTGGCTTTTCCTGCACGGCTTTCTTGGTTGTTGCTTCCTGTTTAACCTCGTTTTTCCTATTTTCGGATTTCTGTTTTGTTTCTTGCTCTTTGTGTTCAACCGGTTTTTCTTTATGCTCTGCCGATTTACTTTCCGAAGAAGTAACTTGCAGCTCTTTTTGTATCGGTGCGGAGTTTTGAGAGTTTTCACGCTCTTTTTCCGTTACCTGAACACTGCTTTCAACAATTTCGCTTTCTTGTGGCTTTTCAGCTTCTGTATTACCAGCCGGAAAAGAAGTCTCGTTGTTAAATTCACTCGTTGCGGCTTCTTTGACTGCTTTTTCATTACTGCAACCTACAAGCAAAATTATTAAACACGCAAGAACTACCGATAAAAGTTTTTTCATAATCATCGCTCCCTTCAACTCTATCCTAAGCAATCTTCACTTAAATTTCAACGGTGCGAAACCCTTGTCCCTTGTTTAGATAGCTTTAATTTATCAAGATAGATATATTTAAGAGAGATAGAATATATTTTATTCAGCTGGTAAACAGGTAGTAAATGGGGGGGTAGAGTGTGAGAAGGGGGAACTAACGACTGTCACGCTCCGCCCTTTGTTTGAGATACTTGTTGTAATGCTCCAAAGCCTTGCAAACAAAATCTTCCGTCTGGTTTACAGGAACATTTTTCGGAATAAGCTGTCGAACTCTATCGCCCCTCAACACGATTTTTTCTTTCTGATTTGGCTTTTCCTCCGACATTATGGCTTGGATAGCCTCGGTTGTCAGTTTGCCGTCATCAAAAAACTTTCGCATACGGATAGTTTGGTCGTGGGACGGAGTTGCGTCGTTTAGGTCTATCTCATCAACTACATCACGCTGACTGTCCTCGTCAAGATATGACAATTCGACGGCAGGTCGCATTTTAATTCGCCCCTCATCAACATAATCGAGTAATTCAGGAACAAGGTTTGTAAGGCGAACATAACGGTGTATTTGATTTCTGCTGTCGCCACATTCTTGGGCAATTTCATCAGCTGTTCGTAACTTTGTCCCCACTGGGGACGAAGTTAAATCTGTTCTTTCGCCTTGTCTTTTCATTGCTTCCAATCGCATTTTATATGCAAATGCTTTTTCAGAGGGAAGTATCTGCGAGCGTTGGTAGTTACTTTCTACCATTAAAATTGTGGCCTCATCTCGATTTAGGTCAACAACCTCACATCTTAAAGTTTCAAAACCCGCAAGCTCACAAGCTCTCTTTCTTCTGTGTCCTGAAATGAGTTCGTATCTGCCGTCCTCTTTATGTCTAACCGTAGCCGGAGTAATAACTCCACGCTCTTTTACGCTTTCAACAAGCTGTGCCATATCCTCGTCATCACGCACCTTAAATGGGTGGTCGGGGAAATCATCAATCTCCGTCAGCGGAATATCTCTGATTTTAGATAACTTTTCATCATCTCTTTGCTCTTGTGTTGAAAACAAATCATCGAGCCTCGTGAGAGTGAAGTCGCTCTTTCTTCCTGCCATCTGCTAACACCTCCTTTGTAAATTCGGTGTATGCTTTCGACACC
>ENA-OPVU01001757-OPVU01001757.1-human-gut-metagenome-genome-assembly--contig:-NODE-1757-length-10290-cov-3.102882_pt1 | contig 10290 bp, 11 predicted proteins | sample MGYA00241497_ERZ501986 | MGnify/ENA primary metagenome ERZ501986 (study PRJEB25962, sample SAMEA2042995) | human gut metagenome | biome: human gut; feature: human-associated habitat; material: faeces...
ATATGGGTAATCATCCACTTTCATATGTTTATTGGTAGAATAGTCACGAATATTGACCGCATTGATCTCAAGAAGTCCTGCTTCAATCGCTCTTCCGATGATACTTGTATTCAACCCGTCCATCACCATCTCTGGAAATAATGTTAATATATGAAAATTCATTTTGCTACCTACTTCTTATTAATATCACGAAGCCCATTTAAAAGGTGTACCGTAATGGTGCCTTCCTCTATATTGACATTTTTTACACAATCCTTAATTGCCGGAAGTAAAATATCATCTTCCCCATCTTTATGTAATACATAAATGTCATTTGCACCGGTCTGAAGTACATCCTTTACTTCACCTAAATCTTCTCCGTCATCTCCGACTGCCTTTAAGCCAATCAAATCAGCCACAAAATATTCATTCGGAGCCAGCTTTACAGCATTTTCCCTTGTTACATAAAGCCCTCTGCTCTTATACTTCTCTACATCATTTATATTATCAAATTCTTTGAATTTTAATATTACCAGATTTTTAAAGAAGCGCGCCTGTGTAACCTGAAGCTCCATCGGTTCTTTTCCAGTATCCAAAAATACCTGCTTCAGCTTTTTAAAACGCATGACATCATCTGTTGTCGGATATACCTTCACTTCGCCACGCACACCATGTGTATTGGTAAGTACACCTACCTGCAGCATTTCTTCCTTCCAGTCTTCCTGCACTTTCTTCATATCCTATCCTCTTTCTCTTATACTTCCCGTTCTTCAGGCAAGCCTGAATTTAATTATACAAAAGAAGCATAACTGCCGCAAGTAAAAAAGGTAAGATTCTTAAGAATTCTTAGGAATCTTACCTTCTAACGGTCTCTTACTTTTTTATAATCAAAATTGCTCTTATAAATTAAAGTTTTCTACATTTCGCACTTTTGCAGTATCCGTTGCAGTAATCTGCCGGATTCCGCTCTGTTCAATGTTCTCTCCCACAAAGAACTGATACTGCTGCAGTACCTGATCTTTGTGCATATCGGATAATGCCTTCTCAACATCCAGGCTATGTATATCACTTTCAGAACCTTTCATCTCGTAGGTACGATCCGGCTGGTACTGTGCTGCATAATCTGCTGCCCCAAAATCCTGTTCTCTTCGTACCGTAGTCTCTAAGGTATCCTTCTGCTGCTGTTCAGATGCACCGGCATCTGCTGCCGTCTTAACAACCGGTGTATCTTCTACTGCATTCCGGATATTCTGTATGCTGTTGTAATCGTAAAATCCCGCATTGGGACGAATTCCTGAAATATTCATAACGATCACGTTCCTCACATCATAATTATCTGCTACTAATTTTATCGGATAAATTCAACCAAAATCAACCCTTTTCTCCAAAAAGATTTTCTTTTATTTATCCAGCATTTTCTTTAACTCATTCATAAAGGTATTTACATCCTTAAATTCACGATATACAGATGCAAAACGAACATACGCCACTGCATCTAAATCTTTAATCTTATCCATCAGAATCTCACCAATTACAGTACTTGGGATTTCCTTTTCTTCCCGATTAAAAATCTCTGTCTCCACTTCATCAACCAGTCTGGTTATCTGCTCCACGGATACCGGTCTCTTATGGCAGGCACGAAGTACACCTGCTTCAATCTTGGAACGGTCATACTGCTCTCTGCAGTTATCCTTTTTTATTACAATCAATGGAATTGTCTCAACTTTTTCATAAGTTGTGAAACGTTTTCCACAATCGTCACATAATCTTCTCCGACGAATGGAGTTATTGTCATCTGCCGGTCTCGAATCAATTACTCTGGTATTTTCACTGCTGCAAAATGGGCACTTCATCTTTTTTCTCCTATTCTAAAAGCTACGCAAAACACGCTTTGTGAATTTTGCGTAAATAATACCGTTTTTCCATCACCAAACGTTCATAAAGAACTGCTGATATCAGCTTTTACAAATATTGGTCGTACTATTTTTAGTATAACTTTCTCGTATTCTTATGTCAACTAACTTTTCACATCTTCTACACAGACATCTACCAGAATAATATCCGGTCCAATCCGCACAACACGTTTCCATGGAATAATATATTCGCATGCCGGACAAAAAATACAGAAAAATTTTCCCGGCGCAGCTACAACCAGTGCACAGATTCTTCCATTGCACTCATCCAGTTCCAAATCCACCACATTTCCCAGGCAGCAACAGTCTGCAATATTAATCACCTGCTTTTCACACAATTCACAATAGCGTATCATGTGCCTGCCCCACTGTGCCTTTTCTTCTATTTATACTATGCCGGATTTTTCAAAAGTTTCCTATACGTTGAAACGGAATAAAATAATATCGCCATCCTGAACAACGTAATCTTTTCCTTCCAGTCTTACCAGTCCCTTTTCTTTTGCCGCTGTCATGCTTCCACACTCAATCAGATGGTCATAGGATACCACCTCTGCACGGATAAATCCACGTTCAAAGTCGGTATGAATCTTTCCTGCCGCCTGCGGTGCCTTGGTTCCTTTGGTAATAGTCCATGCTCTTGTCTCATCTTCTCCCGATGTAAGGTAGCTGATAAGTCCTAACAATTTATAACTTGCTGCAATCAGTTTCTCAAGTCCGGATTCTTTTAATCCAAGGTCCTCTAAGAACATTGCTTTTTCATCATCATCTAATTCTGCAATTTCCTGTTCAATCTGTGCGCAGATAACAAATACTTCACTGTTTTCTGCGGCTGCCTGTTCTCTTACTCTTGCAACATGTGGATTGTTTGCGCCATCATCTGCAAGGTCATCCTCACTTACATTTGCTGCATAGATAACCGGTTTTGCAGTTAATAAATTATAAGATGCAAACCATGCCTGCTCGTCCTCATCATCACTCAACGGATAAGTCTTTGCCATCTTTCCTTCTTCCAGATGTGCCTTTAAGGATTTCAAAAGTGCCTCTTCTTTTGCAAGTGTCTTGTCCATTCTTGCCTGCTTGGTAACTTTTGCAATTCTTCTTTCCAAGATTTCAATATCAGAAAAGATAAGCTCTAAATTAATGGTCTCAATATCACGAACCGGGTCAATGCTTCCGTCTACATGGACTACGTTGGTATCTTCAAAACAACGTACAACATGAACGATGGCATCTACTTCACGAATATTGGCAAGGAACTGGTTTCCAAGTCCCTCTCCTTTGCTGGCTCCTTTTACAAGTCCTGCAATATCTACAAATTCAATGACTGCCGGTGTTACTTTCTTGGAATGATACATCTCGCCTAACACCTTCAGACGGTTATCCGGTACAGTTACGATTCCCACATTCGGGTCAATGGTACAAAACGGATAATTGGCTGATTCTGCGCCTGCTTTGGTCAGTGAATTAAATAATGTACTTTTTCCTACGTTTGGTAAACCTACGATTCCAAGTTTCATTTTATCTTTTACCTGTTCGAAAATCCTTAAGTTATCAGGTTTTTCGCCTTTCTATGTTATTTTACTACATAATTTATCATGCAAATTTTTAAGCTGTATCAAACTCTTTTCTGCCATGTTGGCAAAAGGAGCTTAATACAGCCTATTATTATATCATAAGTCTTATTATTTTGAAACCATCAAAATTTAAAGTTCATGGTTTCCGTCTATTATCGGTGAAAACTTTATTCATCCACAGATACCTCTGCAAGATTCCGGACAGAAAAATTGCCCTTTTCAAGTTGTTCTTTGGATTCCCTCTTGTTCTTTTCAATAGCACTTGCTTTGTTGAGGTCTGTCTCTACAAACACACTATAGTCTTACCACCATTACAGGCAGCCAGTGAAAAGACCAGCTTCTTTTATCCGGCTTCCGGTTATCTTTTTATAATACTCTTTGAATAGCATCTACTACCTGCTGCCACTCTTCCATGGCTTTCGGATAAAAATGCTCTATCTTTTCGATGTTTTTTTCTTTTCCGGCACACTCCAGCTGGTAAAAGAAATCTCCAAGCGTTCTGGCTCCGATGCCCCAGGCCTCACCCTTTAGTCCATGGGACTGGGTCACAAATGTTTTCCATAATTCGTTCATCATTTCTGTATCTGTTGCTGCTTCTGAATCTATGATAGTTTCTGCAGTTTCTTTCATTGTTACTACATGATTTATCTTAAGAGTTTGGAACGCTTTCTCTAAATGATGCTGCTTCTTCTCTTTTTCTTTTGCAAAGATGCCTAACAATTCTTTATAGAACTGTTCATCTCCATCCGCATAGGATAAGCCTTCTTCTGCTGCAATTCCATTCTTCTCAAGATAATGTAATAAGCCTCTTAGCTTTGTTATCTTTGTATCATCCATGTTTCCCTGGAAAACCATATTTTCTTCCGGCTGATAATCCCTAAGATATTTCTGCAGCATAATCTCCAGTGTAGCCGGTTTTACCGGCTTGGTAATATACTCTGCAAATCCTTCGTTTTTGTACAGTTCTTTTGCACCAGCTGTTGCATTAGCGGTAAATGCCACTGCCTGCGTATAATGATTTCGTCCTTTCTCATCTGAACGGATGAGGTGCAGCGTCTCTATGCCATCCGGCTTTGGCATCATATGGTCTAAAAGAAGTAAATCATATGTTTTCTCTTCACATTTTTGAACGGCAGTATTTCCATCCATCACGGTTTCCATTTTAACCTTTGTCTTATGTAAAAGATGTTCTAATACCATCAGATTCTGCTCATTATCATCTACCGCAAGAATGGTAAAGCTGCTGTAATCCGCATTCATACTTTTCTCACTCTGCTTTGTAAAATGATGTTTTTCCGATACTTCTACCCATGGAATCCGAACCGTAAAGGTACTTCCCTTCATCACTTCACTAATCAGGCAGAGGCTTCCACCCATAGCCTCTGCCAGCTGTTTGGCAATATCCAGTCCGAGACCGATTCCGTCTTTTCTGCTGTTCCTGGCAGTATTGCCCCGTTCAAAGCTTTCAAAGATTTTATCCTGCTCTTCTTTTCCTATTCCAATTCCACTGTCTGCCACAGCTATCTTCAAAAAGGTATCTCCATTTTCTGCTGCTTTTTCTACACCCAGCTCCACAAAGCCTTCATCTGTGTATTTCACCGCATTTTCCAGTAGATTTATGATAATCTGACGGATATGTGCCTTGTCTCCATAGAAATGTTTTCCCGGTTTTAATAATGGTTCTTCCATCCGCAGCCGGAAGTTTAAAGATTTCTTCTCTGCCTGTGGTCTCATCTGGGCCGCTGCGTCATGGATAACCTCTTCTAAAGCAAATGCATCCTTCTTTATCTGAAGCGTACCACTTTCTAACCGGGAAGCATCTAACACTTCTTCTATCAGTGCAATCATACTGTCACCGGCAGATGCAATTTCTCTGGTATATCTACGGATTTTCTCTTCTGATGTTTCTTCCGCAATCACTTCATTCATACCAAGTATCGTATGCATCGGAGTCCGCAGCTCATGGCTCACTTTCATTAAAAATCTGGTCTTGGCTTCATCCGCACTACGAAGTCTCTGCATCATTTCCAAGTTTTCTGTCTGATCGATAAACCAGAGCATGCAGCCATCTTTCTCACCATTTTCCACAATATCCTCCATACGAAGTTCATAGATGCGGTCATTTTTATGCAACAGCCTTTCCCGGTTTGTCAGTGCCTGCAGGATTTCTTTTTGCCTGCTTGCGGCACTTCCTACCTTTATTTCCGGGAAAAGTTCCTTCATACGCTGATTGACGGAGATAATTTTATTTTCTGCATCCAGGATAATCAAGCCTTCTTTTCCATGATTAAATGCATTATCCACCGCAGCCTGCAGAGAACCAAAATATCCATAACGAATCATTGCCATCATCATGCAGAACATCATAATTGTCATGGCAATGACTACCGGATTATAACTGCCAAATACACCCAGGCCCTTTAAGATTAATTCCAGTGCAAAAGTTCCCACACCTGCTATCATATAAATAATCCGCTTTTTATGAATTGGTGAACTCTCCCCGTAACGCATGATACACAAAATAAATACTGCCAGTATAACGACTGCAAGATGGATATAATGAATCACCCAGATAATCCCGTCTGTTACTTCCATCCGGTTATACATACCATCTTTTAAAATCCGCATCGTTTTATAAAAATACGGATGGTATTCTGCAGTAAATACTGCCACCAGCACAATTGCATTTACAACTGCCTGAATAAAATAAATAAATTTAGGAATTTTAAGCCTTCCAAACTCCGATGCAAACCAGAGAAATGCCATTAAAAATCCTGCCTGTCCCACATACTGGATACACAGCCCGGCAAGTGCCTCACCAACGGTATCCGAATGCACCAGTTCCAGATGAACTCCCACCACAAACAGCATGGAAAAAATATCATAAATAATAAATGCAAGCTGTGCTTTGGAGAGCTTTTTACGAAGGCAGATTGCCAACATAAAAAGCATCAGGATAATCGCTATAATATTTACCGACACAAGAAAATAGAACATACTTCTTTTCCTTTCGTAAAAGTCTTTTTGACTCTTTTACCATATTATAGCGGAATGCCTGATGCTTTTCCACTGATTTTATTTTGCAAATAAAGGAGTAGATAAATAGCGGTCCCCGGAATCCGGAAGCAAAACCACAATGTTCTTTCCTTTATTTTCTTTCCTTTTTGCCAGCTCAACAGCTGCCTTTAATGCAGCTCCTGCACTGATTCCCACAAGAATTCCCTCGCTGCGGGCAAATGCTCTTCCTTCTTCAAAGGCATCATCATTTTTGATTGGAATAATCTCATCATAAACAGAAGTATCCAGTGTGTCCGGAATAAATCCGGCACCGATTCCCTGAATTTTATGTGGTCCAGGCTTTCCGCCGGACAATACCGGTGAGCCGGCAGGCTCAACAGCCACAACTTTTACATCCGGATTTGCTTCTTTTAATCCCTGTCCGGTTCCGGTAACCGTTCCGCCGGTTCCAACTGCCGATACAAAAATATCAACTTTGCCATCGGTGTCTTTCAAAATTTCCTGTGCGGTTGTCTTTTTATGAATTGCCGGATTTGCTTCATTTTCAAACTGCTGTGGAATAAATGCATTTCCATATTCCTCTTTCAGCTCTTCCGCCTTTTTAATCGCACCTTTCATACCATCGCGTCCCGGTGTAAGAACAATTTCAGCACCTAACGCCGATACAATCTTGCGTCTCTCTACACTCATGGTGTCCGGCATCGTAAGAATCAGGTGTAATCCCTTTGCCGCTGTTACAAACGCAAGTCCAATTCCTGTATTACCGCTTGTTGGCTCGATAATCACGGTATCTGAATTAATTTTCCCATCCGCAATTCCCTGCTCAATCATCGCATAAGCCACACGGTCTTTTACACTTCCTAATGGGTTAAAATACTCCAATTTTACAATCAGATTTGCCCCTAACTCATTTTCCTTTTCATAATTTGTCAACTCCAGCAATGGAGTATTTCCGATTAATTCTGTCAGCTGTTTTGCAATCTTTGCCATCGCTTTCACCATCCTTTTCCTACTATTCATGTAGGGTTTATATAATTTAACTGTGCCTATCATATCACCTATTCCCTACTAAGTCAATAGGAATTGCAAAGTTTTTTGAAAAAGTTCAGCCATAAAAAGGAATCGGTCACAAATGTGTGCACGCACACAATTCATGACCGGTTCCTTTTTATGGGCTGATCGCCCGATTATGAGTAAAACAAATGAAACAATGAAACATAATGCTTCAGCGACTGCTTACTACAAACGGGTCATTTCAGCAATCTGCGCCTCCATGGATGAAGATATATATGTTTTTTCTAATTCTATCATTTTGTTTTCCCCCTTCTACTTGTTTTACTTTTCTACGATTTTCAAATCATAGGAAAATTTTTTCATAGCTTTTTCATACACTTGTTTTGTGCCCTTTGGAACATATACAACGCTTCCGCCTAATAGCAAAAATGCAGCCCCCTTTCTTTTTGGAGGTTCCTTCGATTGAAAAATATATTTTACTAGAATTTCCAAGCGTTCCTGCCCAATGTTCCTCAATCTGTTTTAATGATTTAGGAAATACTATTTTTTCACACTTTCCTCCCACAAAGGAAGTCCCCTCTTTCAGCACTGTTACTTTTTCCGGAATTGTTATTACTCCTTTTTTAATGCCTGCAACGACAAGACGTCCACTCCTCCGGCTAACCACACATCCCTTTGAAACATAATAATATTGATTTTTGGATGCAATTTTAATTCGGAGCGACTTCGATGTTCCAAATGCTTTTTCTTTAATTTTCGAAACCGTTTTAGGAATATAAACCACCTTAAGATTATCGTTTAAAAAAAGCGCACCCTCTGCAATTGTCTTTACTCCATTTGGAATTTTTATGCTTTTTTTCTTTTCCAAATTACCGTAAAATGTCTTTCCACTTTTTGATATAAGGCATCCGTTCTTCATTTTGTATTTTTTATTGCCTTTATTGATTGTAACCTTTTTCCATTGCAAATTGCAAAGTGCTCTTATATTCTTTTTTAAGGTTTTAGGAACAGAAATCGTCTTTCCCTTTTGAATATCATGAAAGCACTCTGGCGTCAGTTCCTTTAATCCTGACGGAAGAATTATTTTCTTTATTTTAGCAACATCTGAAACAATTTGTTCCGGTACGAGACTGGAATCTTCCTCTAAAATATACATACCGAAAATATTATCCTGAAAATAGGCATCTGTATCGTCTTTTGCTCCCAATTTTATCACTTTATTTCCATCGATTTTGGACGGAATCTTGAGTGTGGATATATCACTGCCTGTAACCGGTGTAATTTGCGTAATCCATACATCGTTCCCGTTTGGAGCACTGTCATATTCATATTTGAAGTTCCCAATTTTCTTTGTCTCGGCAGATGCTGAGACCCCCATGCCTAATGCAATAACAAACAATGCTGCACTAAACAACAATACTTTCTTCATAAGAATACCTCCTTTTTTTGTGTAATTTACACTCTTTACTTATCTAACGATTTAGAATACAAAAAAGTTGCAGTTTTTAGATTTTACCTCCATAAGTTTTCTCATCTCAATTGTAATCCTCCTTCGCAAAACCAAGCTAATTTCCCGGTTTTTTCGCTTGGATACAAATAATCAACAAAGGAAAAAGTAAACTCTCCCCTTATCTGATCTTTATCACACAGTTTCTTAAATAACATCTGAACCTCAGGAATATCTTCCTCGTCGTCTACCACCATATAAACATCAAATTTTTCATAATCTGTCTGAATAATTTGAAATTGTAATATCGCCATTTCGGGCATCAAATTGATTCGCTCAATTACTCCAAAAAGACAATCATAATGTGCCACACTTCCATCTGCCTTTTGTATTAGGTCATTATCTCTTGCCATCTCCAATTCCAAAATCGGTTCCTGACTTCCGCAAGAACAATTCTTATCTGTGCAAAGACGTCCTCTATCTCCAACTTTGTATCGCACAAATGGCATCACCCGGTTATGCTTTGATGTAATACAGATTTGATTATCCTCCACAATTTCTACATAAACATTTTCTGTCATCACATGCAGCTTATGAAAAGGACATTCATAAGCAATCGAGTTTACTTCATAACACCCATATTGGCTGGCAACTTTACAGTTAAAAAATGCTTCCACCTCCTCTTTCCAGTCATTTGTAATCCGTTGACAAAAACAAATACTCCGGCTCAAATTTTTCAATATACTCGGATAATTCAAACTCTGAAAGATTCTCATGTACAAGAATAGCTACAGTTTCTTTAAACAAACACCCAAGATAAAAGACAACAGATTCTATGTTGTTTCCCATCTCTATTACGACTAGCTGTCTAACGCTCAAATGTCTACCCACGTCGATTATTCTTTGCTTTAGTTCCCCATATGTAACCCGCCGCATGGAATCGTCCAGCAATGCGGCTTCCCTGTCTTTTGAATCTCCCCAAACCTTAATCGCTTTCTCCTCCTTTTATGCTTTGCTAAATATTAAATTCATTTTACCTTTTTATTATAAAATTGTCAATCTTTTTATTTTTGACAGATTCACCCTACTTCTTCAAAAGCAATAACGTTCCTGCTACCAAAAGCACCAGCCCCACTCCTGATTTTTTGGTAAGTTTCTCGCCAAACACAAAATACGAGAAGAAAATCGTAACCAGAATACTTAATTTATCAATCGGCACAACGACACTTGCAGGTCCTGTTTGCAGCGCACGGAAATAACAGAGCCACGACGCTCCGGTTGCCACACCGGACAGCTTTCCATTCCATTCCATTCCATTCCATTCCAGTCCAGTGCACTCCAATCC
>ENA-OPVU01001760-OPVU01001760.1-human-gut-metagenome-genome-assembly--contig:-NODE-1760-length-10283-cov-9.809445_pt1 | contig 10283 bp, 10 predicted proteins | sample MGYA00241497_ERZ501986 | MGnify/ENA primary metagenome ERZ501986 (study PRJEB25962, sample SAMEA2042995) | human gut metagenome | biome: human gut; feature: human-associated habitat; material: faeces...
CAGGGTTTGGGGAAGGCACTCCCCAACAAGATTCCCGCAGGGGCAAAATGAGCGATAAGCGAATTTTGGTACTGCGGTAGAATCTTGCTCTGAAAAACTCCGGCGTTCCCCGGCTTCCGTACTTTCCGCTAACAAGACGTTTCAAAAGGGCTTTGCTACCCGCTATTCCGGCATATCTTGAAAATTTTCCTTTCACTACCTACAACACCACGCAAAGCAAAATGGACGGAGATTTTTAGAATTTCCCCTTATTCCCTACAACACCACGCAAGCCGAAAAAGGCGGACAATGGCAGTATTTTTTTCTTTGATACCCTCCACGGATAAGTAAGGGATTTTGCCAACTGCGGCGGCAATTTTCCCTTTTGTTTTTTCATACTGGGGATTTTCAAAAATGCCAAACAGGAACGAAAAAAAGCAGCAAATCTGTTGAATAGATTTACTGCTTTCGCTGGCCACCGATGGGCGGTGGATATTCAGTTTTGAAAGTTCAGGTCAGGTTGGCCCGATGATGGATAGCACAATAAATTCCTGTTTTCCCTTTAAGGCATTGTGCATTTTTTCTATTTCTCTTGATGATTATTTTTTTCATAATCAATCAATGTACCTATAACAATTCCAATCAACATTCCGATACCTGCACAAATAGAAATAGCAAAAAGATTTTGCAAAAACGCCCATGCCAACACACCTATGCAACCACCGACAATAAATCCTGTTAATAAGCCAATAGTTAAGTATTTATTACTTTTCATATTGCTATATCTCCCCTAAAAGTATATTTGTCGTTGGTTCTATTATACTATGACCTGCTTCCTTTAGGAATAGATGAATTGTAAACTGGCTGGAGTGAAACCGCTAATGACAGCCAGTGTTTGTTCTTTGTTTATCGGTCAAAGCGAAATTTGAACAGGGCGGCAATGAGCTGTTGCTTTATATGTTCCTCAACTTCGGCGTTGACTTTCCCGTGTACTTTGGAACAGTAGCGGATATATCCGGCATAGTGGGAAAGAATGGTGTCGATTGCGTCCGGGTCGCCCTCATGGGCTTTGACGATTGTTTCATAGGGGAGAAGTTTACTCATAGTCATTTCCCTCCATGAGCCGCCTTAACCGCTGCAAGGCAAGCCGGATATGCCGCCCCGCTGTGCTGCGTGTCCGGCCAATATGTACGCCGATCACTCGCTGCGGCTGGCGCAGGAAATAGTAACGAAAAATTTCTTCCTGCGTCTGCTCCGGCAAAAGGGCAAGGGCGGCGGCAAGCTCCGCATGATACAGAACGGCGGTCTGGCCGCAGGCGGTAAAAAGATATTCTTCAAGCTACTCCGGCTCGGCAAGCTGGACAAACTTTTCACTCATCAGATAATCAAGGGAAACTTCCCGTTCCCACCTCCGGCGCAGCTTCAAGATTTTATCTATGGCTGCGTGACGAATGACTACCTTGCAAAAGGCATTGAATGTGTACTGGATATGCACCTTGTAGGCTTCATCTTCGGTCATGGAAATTCCCCCTCTCTGAATAATAGTGCGGGGCGGCAGTACTCCTTGCTGTCGCCCCTTGATTGCCTACCAGCAAAGACGGGCGGGGCTGTCAACGACGGCGCGAAGCGGCGTTCATTTTATCGTTGACTGGCTCGGCTGGGTTTGCTATTTACCCGACAAACTTGAATTTATTTTAAGCTATCACGTTTTACCTTCTTAAGCCTTACTATCATTACCATAGGAATTTCTTTGTTGGTTTTGAAACATTCTTCATAAAATCCATCAATGACAAATCCAGCTCTAAAACAAAGGTTAAAAATTCTTTTGTAACTATGCCTTTAATAGAGACTTCATAATTAGCTTCCGTAAGATTTCCGTATTGTAATGCTTGTTGTATTTCTTCACTTTCTTCTTTCCAACATCTTATTTCCAAACTATTACCAACATTGACAAAATATTTCACAAGTTCTTGCCACCAGTGTGAAGATATATGAGAGTCTATCATCTGCAACCTAATTTCGCCCATACAATCGCACTCCTCTGCCAAATTCTAATTTATCACTCTTTTTTACTTTCCAAACAAGCTATATGCCAGCATAAGAAACACTAAAATATTGCAGACCATACCGCCCCAAAACAGGTACAACTTCAAGCCCTCATATCTAAAAAAACTGTTCTTACTTTCCTCAAGCTCCCGGATCTTCTGCTTCATCACGCTCGTAAGTGTATCAGACTGCTTCTCAAGAAGCTTTGTAGCCCTCTGTATAGCCTCTATATTCGCCTGTAACGCCTTTCTAACCTCTTGGACGGTGTTTTCCTTAACCTCATCTTTCAGGCTCCCAATCTCGCCCGATATAGCGTCTTGAAGCAATTCGTTGCTGTTCTTCAGCAGCTCTACGCTCTGCTTCAGCTCGCTGATGAGCTTCCTGTTCTGCTCTGCGTCTCTCTGCCTGTTCTGCTCTGCCCTCACTTGTTCTTGATTTGACTGCTTCATCAATTCCTCGCAGTTCTCGCTCGACATCGCCAACGCTTCTTTGAGCAGACTGTTTTCCAGCTCTGTCCGGCTCTGTCGGTTTAACTCTTGAAGCTGCTCTCTTGGACTGCTCTGCTTCTGCTGTTCGTGCATTTCTCTCAAACTCATGCTCCATACTCTCCTTTCCGAAATCCATATTGTAGTATTTTTCCAGCTTGTTATCCCTGATTTTACAAGCCTTTTCTCCTGCCTGTTCCCTGGCTAAGTCGGTATATGTGATGTACTTGTGGCTGTCCTGCCAGTCCACTCCGTACCCTCTTTCATTCATCAGCCGGATAAAGGTTTCCCGGCTGGTCGCTGTTTCCTTACAATCCAGCACCGCAAGGGCAATATCCTGCACATAGCTTTTGACCTTTCCCTGCTCTGCCTGTTTCAAAAGCTGGTAGGTGTCTTTGCTCCATGCCACCGTTTCTTCCCGGACTTCTCCAGCAAATGTCTTTCCTTTCTCCGGCACATGCAAGCCCTGTTCCCGGCTCTGCTCGTTGCACCGTTCCTTTAGGTCTTTAAGGTCGTGCTTACTCCATTGGAGCTTATGACCGTTCTCATAATTTACGGAATTGACAATAAAGTGCGTGTGTATATGCCCCTTGTCTATATGCGTGGCTATCAGAACTTCATGCCCTTTCCATGCCTTTGTATGCTCTGCCAGCTCGACAGCGTTCTTATGAGCCTGCTCCGGGGTTATTTCCTCGTCCTCATGGTAGGATTGCACATAATGCTTATAGGTTCTTCCATCCGTCTTGCCCCACAGCTCCTTTGTGGCTTGCATTTCTTCCTTGACCGTCTCCGGCTCACAATGCAGACCGCTGACAAGCTTCTCCTCTGTCTTTTCTTTTTTCGTCACATAATCTATGGCGTGCCCTATGCCCGCCTTTGAAGATACCGCCTTAATGACTGCCATACTTTGTTCAGCTCCTCTCCATGCTTCCGCACTTCCGCTTCACTCGGCAACATTCCCCCCTCATTACACCGCTTTGCTATTTGGTTGAGGTTGTTCCCTATCCGTTTCAGTTCCGGGATAAGTTCTTTGATACCGTCCATATTCACGATCTGCTTCTCCAACACACAGGAAAGGATATATTCCTGCTGGTTCTTGCCACTCTCTGAAATCTTCTCCTGCAACTGCTGGTATTCTTCTTCACTTACCCGGAATGATAACTGCTTTGGTCTTGTCTTGTTCATACTCTTACCACTCCATATCCATGACATCAAGTAAGTCAAAGAAACGCTCCAGCGTCTTATTTTCCTTTTCTGCCGGGTTCTGTTTTACATATTTATCAATTACTTTCATCAGCTCCTGCACCTCGTATCTGTACTCAAACTGAATTTTATCCATTTCTTTTTTCATGCCTTTGACCTCTCTTTCTTCGGTGCTACCACCGTCACATTATGAGCCTTTCGGCTCTCTGAAAAGGGGGATTGAAGGGGGGCTTGCCACCCTCACAAGTTCTAAAGTGGTAACACTTTAGGGAACTTGCAATATATCCGCTATGCATATTATAGCATGATAGACACCCTATATCAAGCGGATATATTCGTGCGTATATTCTGCCAGGAATATAGTGGAGCTTACTTCCTCTTGGGCGACTTTGGAAGTGTAGGAGGGAGACAGTCAAGGGCTTGTTTTTTATCTGCAGTATGAGCTTCGGCTTGCCGATCAGCGAGTACAGCAGATAAAAAATGGTCGCAGACCACCCTTTACTTTCTTCCGCCGGAACGGACAATGAAGCACAGGGGGAAGTAACGGAACGGACTGACAGCCATTTTCCCCTCCGGCATGATAGCCAACAAAAAAGAGTATCAAGGGTAAACGCTGCGGTCTATGACCGCCCTTGACACTCTTTTCCTTATGGCTTTGATGATAAACAAGGGGAAATGGCTTCTTGTGGCATTTCTGCCCCTGTGATATAATATCTAGCGTTGTCGCGCCCATTCTGGCAACAGAAAGGGGGTGTGTCTACGTGTCAGAAATTATATCTTTTCTTGTTTCCGTACTGGCAAGTGTAGTTGGCTACTATATTTGCAAATGGTTAGACGGAGATAACAGCGACAACTAACCTAACGGAGGCTCAACCGTAAAATGAGAAGAACCCCCAGTAGTGGCTGCTACTGGGGGTTCGTTTTGTGTCTACGTGACACATTATATCTTTTCTTAGCTATTGCCATTATAGCATATGCTCTCAGGCAAATCAAGTTTACGCAATTATTATATTTTTTATACGTATCACTCTATTTTCTCCGCAATTTTTATTTTTGTGTATTTTATACATTTTTTTTTTTTTTTTTAATTATTTATTCAGCATATTGACATTTATATGTTTCCTATGATAAACTTTTTAAAGAACTTACAAAGAAAGGGAGGATGGCACTACATACGCTTCTCCAAAACATACAGGTAAAGCAGAAGAACGTACACACAATGGTACATCTCAAAAAAGAGCACATGGTTGGACTACTTGGGTTGGAAAATATCACTACACAAGAGCAAGAATGGAAGATTGGGGTGCAATTCTTACCGATTCTGGACGTCAATGGGGAACTGACGGAACAGAAGCAATATCTCCTTGGTGGAGTTTTAACGGTGATACTTCAGGATCTGCTAGAACCTATTACGGAAGTTGATTCTTCACAAACAAAAAAGCAAAGGATTGTAAAATCCTTTGCTTTTTTTACTATATTCTTTTTAAGGAGTCTTCTATGAACACTAAAAAATATTTTATAACATTATTTTCTTTTATTATTTTCTCTATATATTTTACTTTGTCAGGTGTATTTGTTCCTTTCATTGCTTCTATTCCGCAAAGCAATGGTGGATTTAAAACACTTTCATCACAAAATGATTTTTACAAAATGGTTGACAATTTTTATGATCCAGATGAATTTTATAATTTTAGAACAGACAATCAAAACATAAATATATTAGCAAACTTCTATAACACATTAAATGCATCAAGTAACTTCGATGTTTTAACCTCATTCAATCAGGCTATCGCTGTAGATATAGATGACTTTAATGGAGACCAACGCTTTTATTATAATTCTGATGAATTTATTGATAATAGTCAGTCTCCTACAATAAATATAAAAGCGTTACAACTTAATCAAAAAGCCTATGATTTTTATAATATAAAAGTTGAGGGAAATTCCGGAATTGCATGGAATAGTATTTCATATAAAGATGACTCGATTCCTGTTCTATTGGGTTCTGAATATAAATCTTTTTATAAAATCGGAGACATAATTACTGGAAATTATTATAGTAAAAATACTAATTTTGAAGTTATCGGATTTATAGAAACAGATTGTTCTATAAATTATAAAAATACCTCTAATATCACTTTGAATACTTATATGCTTATTCCTTACCCTTCCACTCTTTGGGAAGTGGACAAAACTAATTTTCAATTTGAATCATTATTATACTTTGCTATGATAAATTGTGATTTACTACCATTTGTTGAGGAATCACAAATTTTAAAAAATATAAAGTCTATATCTGACGAAACTGGATTTTCAGACTTTTCTTTAGTTGGTATTGATAACTTTCAAATACAACATATAGAATTACTTTTATTTATACAAAAAAATCATATACTTTTCATCATTGGTTTTTTGATTATTTTTATTTTACTAAATATACTATGTTTGTATTTATTTAGCCACATTCTAAAATCAATTTATAATCAATCAACCTTACGAAAAAAACATAATAAAATTTTTATGTTGAATATTGTTATTCCATATGGATCTGCGTTTCTTTTAGGAACGTCTCTTGCAACACTATTTATAAAAAAAATATTGCCTATTAGCATCATTATTGGAATAATAACCTTGGCTTTAATATATTTGATAAATTATCTTTTTTTATCAAAATTCCTTCATTTTTCCTCAAATCTTCAGCAATAGACAATAGGGAAAAAGGAGTTATTAAATAACTCCTTTTTCCCTATATATTTTCATTGTTTATATCTTTCCACCACTTATAAACGGTATGCTTTGCAAGTCCTGTCTCTCGGATGCAGTCCGCTTTCTTTCCTGTCGGGTGGCTCTCCTGCCATTCTCTGACTGTCCGCTCTGCTGTTGGTCTGCCCTCTTTTACTACTTCGCCTATAACTTTCATATCCTCTTTTTTTCGCCTTGCAAGATATAAATGAGCCTCTTGTTTTCTGTAATTTCGCTTATTTGCTGGTATCGTAACCTTTGTGTTGTCCTCTATCCATTCCCGGCTTGCTATCGTTGACAGCCTTTTTCTGTCCCCTTTCAATGCCCGGAGAGCGTCTTTTACATCTGCCCGGCTGAAATGGTTGTCCTCGTCCTCGGTAAGGCTCTCTAAATGGTCCAGGAACGCATAGGCGTCTCTCCGTATCTTCTGCTCAGATATGCCACACTTCAAGCCATAAGAGCATAACGCCATAATGGAAAAGTAACGCCCTCCAGCTTTCACTTCCTCGGTTATTTTCCGTTTCCACCATTCATATAAAGCTTCGTTACATACCCACGTACCGCCCTGCTTCTTACTTTGCTGCTTCGGCTCTCCCTGCACGATCCGCTTCTCATACCATTCCGGGTACAGTTCCTTTGCTTCTTCCAGCGTAACGGTACTTCTTCTTCTCGGCTTCTCATACAACGGAGCAAGGTCTACCTTACAGCTCGGTATGCTGGCTTTTATGTCCTCCAGCGTGTAACGGTTCTCTGACAGCTTATAGGCTTTTACTGGGAAATCTGCACCCAGCTTCGACTGACTCCCCACACACCGGAAACCTTGATAAATTCCGGTTATATCCGGGCTGTCCGGACGGATAGAGCTGGTATCATTCCATAGCCGCCGGATAAGGGCTTCTTTTAGCTCCGCAAGCACTTCTTCCCTGTTTCGATACAACTGAACCGGCTCCTGCAAGAAATAGTAAAGATGTACCCCCTTGCCGGAGCTGACAAGATAAGTCGGACAAAGCTGCACACCATTCCCAAACTGCTTCAACAGGTTCTTTAACTGCTGTTTGCCTACATAGTCCACGTCCACCACCACCGCAAACAGCTCATGAGCGTTCTCTTTCGTGTGTGACTTTCCGTAAAAACTAATAGGCGGTATCAGCCCAAACCTATCCCCTACGACCTTATCCAACATTTTCAGACTATCATCAATTACCCACTGCCGGGTTCTTCCTTTGCCGGACGGTCTAATCTGTGTCGCTATAATATTACCTTTTCCGTCCTCCGGCTCTTGCTGGAGACTGCCAGCCGGAAACAACTCCCGATAGAAATCATGAGGACTTACTTCCGGGTATCCCCTCTCCAACATAAGGGCTTCTTTCTCCCGATAAGCAGACTTCCACTCATACCCTCTTTTATCTCTCCTTTTGGTGTATTTTGCCATAGTCTTTTACACCTCACTCCCTCTCGCCTTGACCGCTAATCTTATCAATAGGTTTTTGCACCTTTTTAATCTAACTAGATATATTTTCACCTACCAAACATGCTAGACGCTAGCATAAGAAATACTAAAATATTACAGACCATGCCACCCCAAAACAGGTACAGTTTCAAGCCCTCATATCTGAAAAAGCTGTTCTTACTTTCCTCCAGCTCCCGGAGTTTCTGCTTCATCACGCTCGTAAGTGTATCAGACTGCTTCTCAAGAAGCTTTGTCGCCCTCTGTATAGCCTCTATATTCGCCTGTAACGCCTTTCTAACCTCTTGGACGGTGTTTTCCTTAACCTCATCTTTCAGGCTCCCAATCTCGCCCGATATAGCGTCTTGAAGCAATTCGTTGCTGTTCTTCAGCAGCTCTACGCTCTGCTTCAGCTCGCTGATGAGCTTCCTGTTCTGCTCTGCGTCTCTCTGCCTGTTCTGCTCTGCCCTCACTTGTTCTTGATTTGACTGCTTCATCAATTCCTCGCAGTTCTCGCTCGACATCGCCAACGCTTCTTTGAGCAGACTGTTTTCCAGCTCTGTCCGGCTCTGTCGGTTTAACTCTTGAAGCTGCTCTCTTGGACTGCTCTGCTTCTGCTGTTCGTGCATTTCTCTCAAACTCATGCTCCATACTCTCCTTTCCGAAATCCATATTGTAGTATTTTTCCAGCTTGTTATCCCTGATTTTACAAGCCTTTTCTCCTGCCTGTTCCCTGGCTAAGTCGGTATATGTGATGTACTTGTGGCTGTCCTGCCAGTCCACTCCGTACCCTCTTTCATTCATCAGCCGGATAAAGGTTTCCCGGCTGGTCGCTGTTTCCTTACAATCCAGCACCGCAAGGGCAATATCCTGCACATAGCTTTTGACCTTTCCCTGCTCTGCCTGTTTCAAAAGCTGGTAGGTGTCTTTGCTCCATGCCACCGTTTCTTCCCGGACTTCTCCAGCAAATGTCTTTCCTTTCTCCGGCACATGCAAGCCCTGTTCCCGGCTCTGCTCGTTGCACCGTTCCTTTAGGTCTTTAAGGTCGTGCTTACTCCATTGGAGCTTATGACCGTTCTCATAATTTACGGAATTGACAATAAAGTGCGTGTGTATATGCCCCTTGTCTATATGCGTGGCTATCAGAACTTCATGCCCTTTCCATGCCTTTGTATGCTCTGCCAGCTCGACAGCGTTCTTATGAGCCTGCTCCGGGGTTATTTCCTCGTCCTCATGGTAGGATTGCACATAATGCTTATAGGTTCTTCCATCCGTCTTGCCCCACAGCTCCTTTGTGGCTTGCATTTCTTCCTTGACCGTCTCCGGCTCACAATGCAGACCGCTGACAAGCTTCTCCTCTGTCTTTTCTTTTTTCGTCACATAATCTATGGCGTGCCCTATGCCCGCCTTTGAAGATACCGCCTTAATGACTGCCATACTTTGTTCAGCTCCTCTCCATGCTTCCGCACTTCCGCTTCACTCGGCAACATTCCCCCCTCATTACACCGCTTTGCTATTTGGTTGAGGTTGTTCCCTATCCGTTTCAGTTCCGGGATAAGTTCTTTGATACCGTCCATATTCACGATCTGCTTCTCCAACACACAGGAAAGGATATATTCCTGCTGGTTCTTGCCACTCTCTGAAATCTTCTCCTGCAACTGCTGGTATTCTTCTTCACTTACCCGGAATGATAACTGCTTTGGTCTTGTCTTGTTCATACTCTTACCACTCCATATCCATGACATCAAGTAAGTCAAAGAAACGCTCCAGCGTCTTATTTTCCTTTTCTGCCGGGTTCTGTTTTACATATTTATCAATTACTTTCATCAGCTCCTGCACCTCGTATCTGTACTCAAACTGAATTTTATCCATTTCTTTTTTCATGCCTTTGACCTCTCTTTCTTCGGTGCTACCACCGTCACATTATGAGCCTTTCGGCTCTCTGAAAAGGGGGATTGAAGGGGGGCTTGCCACCCTCACAAGTTCTAAAGTGGTAACACTTTAGGGAACTTGCAATATATCCGCTATGCATATTATAGCATGATAGACACCCTATATCAAGCGGATATATTCGTGCGTATATTCTGCCAGGAATATAGTGGAGCTTACTTCCTCTTGGGCGACTTTGGAAGTGTAGGAGGGAGACAGTCAAGGGCTTGTTTTTTATCTGCAGTATGAGCTTCGGCTTGCCGATCAGCGAGTACAGCAGATAAAAAATGGTCGCAGACCACCCTTTACTTTCTTCCGCCGGAACGGACAATGAAGCACAGGGGGAAGTAACGGAACGGACTGACAGCCATTTTCCCCTCCGGCATGATAGCCAACAAAAAAGAGTATCAAGGGTAAACGCTGCGGTCTATGACCGCCCTTGACACTCTTTT
>ENA-OPVU01001764-OPVU01001764.1-human-gut-metagenome-genome-assembly--contig:-NODE-1764-length-10270-cov-1.790896_pt1 | contig 10270 bp, 10 predicted proteins | sample MGYA00241497_ERZ501986 | MGnify/ENA primary metagenome ERZ501986 (study PRJEB25962, sample SAMEA2042995) | human gut metagenome | biome: human gut; feature: human-associated habitat; material: faeces...
CTGACACCGTCCTCCGTGAGATCGAGGAAGCACTCATCCAGAAACACCCGCGCACCCCACGCCGCACAGCCTTGCAGGATCCACTCCAGCAGCGGCAGCGGCAGCAGCCGTCCGGTGGGGTTGTTGGGGTAGTTGATGATGATAAGGCGGGTCTTATCGGTGCAGGCAGCCTCCAAAGCCTCGGCGGTGATGCGGTAATCCTGCTGATAATCCAGCTTTACCTTGACGGTTACGCCACCGGCAGCCTGAATGATCGGCTCGTAGGACACCCATGCGGGATCCAGCACCATCACCTCGTCTCCCTCGTTGAGAATGGCCTGCACCGCCAGATAGATGGCATTCTTGCCGCCGGGCGTTACTATGATGCAGTTGACGTCATAGTCCAGATCGTTTTCCTCTCGCAGCTTCTTCTGAATGGCCTGACGCAGCTCCGGCAGGCCGGGGCCCACCACATAGTGGGTATAGCCCTCCGTCAGACTGCGGATGGCTGCCATAGAGATGCGGTCAGGTGTGGCAAAGTCCGGCTCGCCTCCCGCCAGACCGATAACGGTGGGATCGGTTTTCTGCATCTCCTTGGCGCGTGCCATCAGTACCATGGAGGCAGAGGGCTTCATGCTTTCAATACGATGGTTCATGGCGATCTCCTCCTTCTTATTTCAGCTTCTTCGCCACGTCCCGCAGCAGACTCTCAGAAGGGGCCTTGCGGTCAATGGTGGACGCTTCAGCGATAAGTTTCAGCAGGGACACACCCTCCTCCTGCGCCACCTTGCGAAACATGGGCAGGAACGAGGAGTGACATCCGGATAATCCCAGCATCAGCTCAACTGGAGCGATGGCTACGTGGTAGTGATATGGCTCCATGGTGGGGATCAAGTCTTCCTCCAGATAGTGCAGCAGTCCGAACAGATCCACCTCTGGCAGGTAGCCCTGTCTCTTCAATGTGGCGGCGGCCAACTCAGTGGCGCAGTTGCCTACGCTGCGGGCCATACCCAGCAGACCGCAGTCGATCTCGTCAGCACCGGCTGCCACGGCAGCCAGTGCGTTGGCCTGAGACAGCCCCAGATTGCTGTGACCGTGAAAGCCGACAGGAATCGTCACAGAGTCTTTCAGTGCCTTGACATATTCCGTGGTCTGGTCGGGGAACATAGTTCCGGCAGAGTCCATGATGGTAATGTGGTCTACACCGGCGTCCTGCAGGAGCTTTGCCTCCTTTGCCAGCTCCGCCGCCGGAAGAACGTAACCCTTCATCAGTGAGTAGCGACAGGTAAGTCCCGCTTCCTTTACAGCTGCCACCGCCTTGACAGAGCCTGCGCCGTCACCGGCATCAGCGCCCACCCGCAGGAAATACAGACCTGCGTCGGCAGCGCCGCGAACCAGCTCTTTATCCGCCAGCTTTGCCAGCATAAACATACCGATACGTCCACGAGACAGGTAGGGCTGCACCGCCTCGAAATACTCCTCGTCACTGGGTGCTTGCTTAGCATCCGCCTTGGCGTAAGCGCCAAGACCCTTGCAGTTGCCGCATTCAATATCCGGAATACCTGCCTCCAGCAGCGCACCGATGATGCTTTGGGTCAGCGAAATAGGAAAACCATGACCCACCACATTGCCACCGTCGCGCAGGGTATTGTCAAAAAGCCTGACCATAACAATGCCTCCTCGTTTTTATCTGTTGTTGATAAATGCATGCGTGTTTTACTGATTTACTTATAGCATAATTTCAAATATATTAATAGTTTTAATTTCCGGCAAATAACATCACATATTTCGATATTATCCTTATGGCGCTTATCATGGGAGCAACCTATGGTCGCATTGATAGCGACGATTTCCCGCGGGCGCTGTAAAAGTCATCCCTACGCTCGTAATGTAGTTCTCCTTCGAACAACGTACATCGGCCAGATAAACCTAAAAAGCAGAAATTTAACCAATAAATATTAAAATGGGGCTGTCTCAAAATAGCATTTCTAAAAATTAACCCAACAAAAAAATTTATAATTGTCCGCCCGTCATAACTAAAATCCGATACAAACTGGATTTTCACGACTTTTTCTAACATTTTACGATGGCTATTCTCTTACGATTTGCATTTTGAGACAGCCCCATTTAGTTCAGTTGGATATGCGATAGTAGTCGGAGTTATCAGGCCGTCAAGCCGGAAAGCCTGCGGCGCAAGGGTTTGATTGGTGTTGCACATATTTTTGCCATTTTGAAGAAAAACCTCAGAAGCCTTGCAAGGCAGGGCTTCTGAGGTTTTTGCGATAGTAGTCAAATAGTAGTCTGCACGCCAGATACAGTCACTCCCGTTTTCATCATACACGAACCGCATACTTCACGCGATTCCCGTACTGCGTCGACTTGAGAAGTCCCAGCTTTTCAAATTTCAGGACAAAGCTGCGGATCGTCGCGTAGGCGGCGTTCCCAAAATCCTTTTCCAACTGCTTGGTGGAGAACTCCGCGTCACCGTAAGCGGACAGAACAAACTCCCACAGTGCTTTCTCCTTCTCAGTGACCTGTCCGTGGGACAGGGCTTCTTGAAATGCCTCCGTCGTCTGAGCAGCCGGAAGCACCCCGTTCAGCTTATGATATACATTTTCGATAAAATACGCCAAAAACGGCGTTGCGTCCAGCATACCGCTGATGGTTGCGTTCTCCTCCACCAGCGTATAGGCATCATAATACCCCTTGCGGCTTTTGTTGATATACTCGGAGAGCGGCACGAACAGCGCAGAGGAATATCCCTGCTGCACCAGATACCACAAATGCATCAGCCGTGCCATTCTGCCGTTGCCGTCAAAGTACGGATGCAGATACGCCATGTAGAAGTGGATCAGCGCCGCTTTCAGCAGGTCGTTGATCTCAGAATCCTCGCGGATAAACGCGACCAACTCTCCCATGCGCTCCGGCAGCGCCTGCCAGGGAAAGCCCGTATGCTCCACCTTTGCGCCGATCACATACACGCTGTCATGCCGGTAGAAATGACCGGGCAGCAGCCGATCCTCCTCGGGTAGATAGGCACCGATGGCCATTTCATAGAGCTGGTGAATGGTCTCCTCAGTGATTTGATTCGCCGGGTCGCTGATGAACTGTCTACGATGCAAGAGAAGCGCTGGCACGGCTTTTTCATGCCGAAAATGCGGCTTTCGCTTTCGTCTGTGGGAGCAAGACCGGAGAGGATCTTGCGGACGCTGTCACGGGTGAAGTCCACCTGCTCGATGGTAAAGGTGGAAACGATCTCCTCCTCCATGGCCTTGACGCCGTAAAGCTGTGTGCTGTTCTGCGGCGTCAAAAGCACCTTGGCGGCTGAAAGGCGCACCTGTGCAATGCTGCTCAGATAGACGATGTTCTGCCCGGAAAAATCCTTGAGCGGCAACGAATAGTAGAAACCGTTTTTCAGCAGCTCCGTGAACTCTTTGATGTCGGCCTGCGGGAATTTATAGCCGAGCCTTCTCAAATCCAGAATGTTCTTGTCAGACAGCATCTTGGTAAACAATGCGGCATCCATAAAAGCACCTCCACTCCTGATTGCAATTAGTATCAACAAGTATCAGTATAGTGGAGTATGCCCTGAATTGCAAGAGGGAAAACGGATTTGTGATGGTCAGCACCACACCATCCACGGAGTATGCCCATAGCGTCACTGCCCTGCATACGCACCTGGCATTCAAATATACGCCCAGTACTCTTTGCTAACGGGATATGGAGGCCGGAGCTGGAGCGTTACACCAGTCTGGTACAGCAAATCAAGGAAAAAGCCAGAGAGCGTACCGCACTTATAAGAGAGAAAAAGGAACTGCCTTTTCTCCGTATCATCTGCAGCCGGGAATTGCTGTTAGACTTGCAGAGCTGACGGAGGAATTGGAGGAACTGCGCACTGAAAATGCTCTGCTTCTGCAAAAATTTGAGCATGTAGAGGATGCAGGCGCGAAAGTGTTCCGCAGGGATATTGCCACCATGGAGGCCGGTCTGAAAAAGCTGGAGGCACAGGAACAGCATCGAAATTTCTCCAGAAAATGAAAAAGAAATGACCCTGAGCGGTAATCGTGTGATTGCTCGCATGTTTTGTTATCTGGGAATCAGTGCATTTAGTCTTACTCTTGTTGCTCAAGCAGGACTTCGGTTTCTCATGCTTGCCATGTGTTTTTCTGAAAAAAAGTGCTAAGTCGGTTGACACCGCAGCGTGCTTATTGTATTATAGCCCCAACATCGACTCAAGTCGATTGGCAACTGCCCAAGTACTTTCGCCATCCCAATACTTGAATTTATACAACCGTGTACCACAAGGACACGCAACCATCCTCAAAGGAGCGGTTGTGTGTCCCTTCTTATATGCAATTGAGGAGAATTGAAATTGGAATTAAAAGAATTCTTTGCAGCACACCCCAAAATCGCACTGGCCTTTTCCGGCGGTGTGGACTCCGCGTATCTGCTCTATGCCGCAAAGCAGCTGGGAGCCGAGGTGCGGGCGTATTATGTGAAAACAGCATTCCAGCCGCAGTTTGAGTTGGACGACGCCAAGCGTTTAGCCGAGGCGCTTCATGCCGACATGACCGTCTTACTGGTGGATATTCTCTCCGATACGAGGGTCGCCGCAAATCCCGCCAGCCGCTGTTACTTTTGCAAAAAGTCGATTTTCTCGTCGATCCTGCACGCTGCAAGCGCGGACGGCTTTACCACGCTTATAGACGGTACAAACGCCTCAGACGATGCAGGAGATCGCCCCGGAATGCAGGCGTTGAGGGAGCTGAAGGTATATTCCCCGCTCAGGGACTGTGGACTGACAAAGGCCGACGTTCGCCGCCTGTCTAAGGAGGCCGGCCTGTTTACCTGGAATAAGCCCGCTTACGCCTGCCTTGCCACCCGCATCCCCGCGGAAACGCCGATCACCCCGGAGGATCTGGCGCGGACCGAGAAGGCGGAGGACTACTTGTTCTCTCTGGGTTTTACCGATTTTCGCGTCCGGCAGATGGGAAACGCCGCAAAGCTCCAGCTTCCGGATGCACAGCTGGCACATATCGTGGAGGCACGGGAACAAATCGTCGCCACGCTGAAGCAGTGGTACAGCACGGTTTTATTGGATTTGGAGGTTCGAGATGAATAGTGAGATCAGGCTCATTTTGGAAGCCGTAAAGCGCGGAGAGCTGTCCGTTGACGACGCTGCGTTAAAAATCAAGATCAAGCCCTTCGAGGATATTGGCTACGCCAAGGTCGATCTACATCGCAAGGTTCGGCAGGGCGCTGCGGAGGTCATTTACGGCGCCGGAAAAAACGCCGAGCAAATCAGCGGCATCGCTTCTGCCATGAGGGGCAGCGGGCAGGATGTCGTTCTCATTACCCGGCTTTCGTCCGAAAAAGCGGAGCAGATCAAAGCCGTTCACCCCCTCGCCTACCACGCCGAGGCGGGGATCGGTGTTATAGGAGAGCTTCCCGCTCCGGACGGCATCGGCAGGATCGTAGTTGCGACCGGCGGCACCAGCGACATTCCGGTGGCAGAGGAGGCCTCCCTGACCGCCGAGGTTCTTGGCAATCGCGTCACCCGCCTGTATGATGTGGGCGTTGCCGGGCTGCACCGTCTGCTGGCTCATCTGGATGACATTATGGGAGCCAGCGTCATCATCGCCATCGCGGGCATGGAAGGCGCGCTGGCCAGCGTCATCGGAGGACTGGCCGACTGTCCGGTGATCGCCGTCCCCACCAGCATCGGCTACGGCGCGTCCTTTCAGGGACTGTCCGCATTACTCTCTATGCTCAACTCCTGCTCCAGCGGCGTTTCTGTGGTAAACATTGATAACGGCTTTGGCGCAGGGTATCTGGCAAGCATGATCAATCACATGGAGGCAAAATCATGAAAACTCTATATTTGGATTGCGGCATGGGTGCCGCAGGCGATATGCTGACCGCGGCACTGTTGGAGCTGCTGCCTGACCCGGATGGCTTTGTGGACGAGTTGAACGCTCTCGGCATTCCCGGTGTGCAGTATCGCCGGGAGGCGTCCGTAAAGTGCGGCATCACCGGCACACATATGTCTGTTACGGTAAATGGTGTGGAAGAATCCGATCACGCACATGCCCATCACCACGACCATGAGCATACACATGAGCATGAGCATACACATGAACATGAGCATACACACGAACATGAGCATACACATGAACATGAACACACGCCTCACCAGCACAGCAGCCTGCACAGGATCCGGCACATAATATCCGGCCTGCATCTGCCCGAGGCGGTGCAGCACAACGCGAAGGCCGTCTACGGACTTATCGCAGAGGCGGAGAGCCGCGCCCACAATGTCCCCGTGGCGGAGATCCACTTCCATGAGGTTGGAACGATGGACGCCGTGGCAGACGTCGTTGCCGTTTGCCTGCTGATGGATCGGCTGGCGCCAGAAAGGGTTATCGTCTCCCCCATCCATGTGGGCAGCGGTCATGTCCACTGCGCGCACGGCATTCTGCCCGTTCCCGCTCCCGCCACCGCATATATCCTGCAGGGCCTTCCGATCTACGGCGGCAGCGTAAAGGGCGAGCTTTGCACGCCTACCGGCGCCGCGCTCTTAAAGCATTTTGCCACCGAATTTGGTGAGATGCCTGTTATGCGTGTCGGCGCCATTGGCTACGGTATGGGTAAAAAGGACTTCCCCGCCGCAAACTGCGTGCGGAGTATGCTGGGAGAAGCCGGCGAATCGTCCCACACGGTATGTCAGCTTTCCTGCAATGTCGACGACATGACGGCCGAAGCCATCTCCTTCTCCATGGATCGCCTGTTTGATGCCGGAGCCCTGGAGGTCTATACCACGCCTGCCGGCATGAAAAAATCCCGCCCCGGCACGCTGATCTGCGCCTTGTGTCCAGAAGCTGCGCGGGAGGCTGTGGTGGAAGCCATGCTGCGCCATACCACGACCATCGGCATTCGGGAGAGCCTCTGCCGCCGGTATGTGCTGGAGCGGCACATTGAAAGCATCGAGACGCCCTACGGGGTAGTACGCCGCAAGGATTCCTGCGGATACGGTGTCACCCGTTCCAAGTACGAATACGACGATCTCGCCCGCATCGCAGAGGAGCGGCGTATCAGTCTTTCCGAAGTGGCCGCGCTGGTGGAAGCCCTCTGACGGCAGCGTAAAGCTCCATCCCCGCAGCGCAAGGTCACCGGCGACATAAGCCGGAAACGAACAGCAAGCAGGAGGCGGCCAAATGGTCACCTCCTGCTTATTGCGGCTTGTTCTTTACTTTGCGATTTTCCTCAGTTCCTCCACCGTTTCACAGGCAATCTCGCTTATGGTAAGCTTCTTCGCGCCGATCACACGGTTGCTACAGCGATTAACGGGAAGAAGCAGCTTTACGGCCTTACTCTGCCCCACGACAGCCGCCATGGCCGGTGTGACCTCTCCCAGCATAGAATCGGCAGATATGATGCCCACCGGACCGATGATCACATCGGCATCACGACTGGCAACAATGACGGGGTTCTCCCCGGTCGCGCCGTACATCGCTCCGCCCTTCAGCATGGTGCAGGTCGCAATGCTGTTCGTGCCAATGGCATACACTTCACAGTCCACATCGCTTTTTACAATGGCCTCGGCAATGCTCTGCCCGAGCTTACCGCCCTGCCCATCAATAATCACAACTTTCATAGTATTCTCCGTCTTGTCGGGACACTTGACCAGCTCACAATGCTCTCCGCTTTTTGAATGATGACACAGTTCTCGCTCCACGCCAGCAACTGCCGGTGTGGACGACCGTCATAGCCTTAAAAGAGCAGCGGCATTTTTCCAGCAGACATTCTCCACGATGCGCCCCAGTGCGGCAATATCTGCCGGATACTGGCCGCCGTCCACTAACTTACCCAACTTAGCGCACAGGATACGGCGGTAGTACTCATGCCGAGGAAATGAGGTGAATGACCGGGAATCTGTCAGCATACCCGCGCTGTGGGCCAGTAGGCCGGTTTCCATCAGCTCGTCCAACTGCGCATTGATCCCTCGCAGCGTGTCATTGAACCACCATGCAGCGCCGTACTGCACCTGCGGAGCGAAGTTCACAGCCATGGTGCTGAAAACCGTGCTCTCCGCGGGGTTAAGATTGTAGAGGATCACGCGCGGCAATCCACCGCCGCTTTCCAGCTTGGCCAAGAAATGCCCTAATGCCGCAGGATCACTGGTTGCACCGACGCTGTCGCCACCTGCATCATGGCCAACTGTCTCCAGCAGCGGCGATTGATCGCGGATCGGGCCGAGATGCAGCTGCATGACCATGCCCCGGCGGCGATATTCCTCTCCAAGGAAAAGCAAAAGCTGCTCCCGCACCTCGTCAGCGCCGCCGCGCAGGCAGGACAGCCCATGGTCGGCGACCACGCATCCACAGGCCTGAAAATGGTCTAATGCCACACACAGCGCGTGCTTCAGGCCGTCTATATCCGCGATAGCAACGCCGGTTGACTCTGCCAGCCGCGACAGATGCTTCCGCGCACCGGGATGCTCCGGCTCCAGATAGCGATCCGGCCGAAAGGACGGCAGCACTTCAAAGGGGATCCCGTCATCCCGGCGGATCTGCTGATGCCACTCCAGCGAGTCCGCCGGATCATCGGTCGTACACAGAGCACGGACATTCTGCTGCTTCAGCAGGCTGACGGTATCCTGCTCCCGCAGCTTTTCCCGCGTTTCCTCCCAGATAGATGGCGCGGTTTCGGGCGTCAGTGGCGTGTGGATGTTAAAGTAACGCTGCAGCTCCAGATGCGTCCAGTGGTAAAGTGGGCAGCCGGCCAGTTGCGGCACCACAGACGCCCACGCCAGGAACTTCTCATAACCATCGGCATCGCCTGTGATCCGCCGCTCCTCTACGCCACAGGCGCGCATCGCCCGCCATTTATAATGATCGGTTTCCAGCCACAGTTCCGTCAGATCACGAAAGACACGGTGCTGGGCAATATCTCTGGGTGACAGATGGTTGTGATAGTCGATAATGGGATTTCCTTCTGCGTGTTGATGAAACAGCGTTTTCGCCGTTTCTCCATGCAGAAGGAAATCCTGGCTCATAAATTCTTCCATAACACCCTCCTTAAAACCGCTCCCGGTTTATCCACAGGCCCAACGCAGGATTCGGGATAAAGTAAACCCGCTCTCCGTCTACCGTATTGTACCCGTATCGCAGCGTATCGGGATCGTACTTTGCCGCCATCTCGTCATAATCAGCGCTGCGGAATCCGACTGCCTCGATCTCCTCTCGGAAAGCATCCCTGACCGCATAGGTGATGGTAAAGCGCCCATCAGAGGAGCCGTGGATGAGATGGGCCGCCGCCCCCATATTGTCCCGCAGATCCTGATTCTCCGGCTTGTTGAATTCCTCCAGCGTATGCAGGCGGCCCCTATATCCGTACTTACGGATCAGCTTGTCCACCTGTGGATCCTCCCCAAATTTTGTAACGCCGGGTGCCAGCACGATCAGCTCTCCGCCATCTGCCATAGCCATACGGGTGCGATAGACAGCCTTGTTTCCCAGCCATGTGCTTTTGAATTCACCGGGATCCAGATAGACCACGCATTTTTTCAGTCCCTGCTCTACAAAATCGATATTTTTCTCCTGCGACAGCTTAACTGCCTCGGTCAGGCATTCGCGTCCCTCCCCGATAAACAGGCCATGGGTGCGGATGCTGCCTGCCGGAGCAGTGGTCACGGTCAGCACGAAGAGAATGGGGTGCTGGCGCAGGAAACGCTCCATCGAGTAGTCAAACAGCTTGCGCACCGGTGTGTGGTCCCTGCCCATCATCCGTTCCATGCCGTATACTGCGCCCACCATGTGACTTTTATTGATCATGTCGCTGCCGCCCACGCCTACAAACAGGTTTTTGGCATGGTTGGACATACCGATGACCTCATGCGGCACCACCTGACCCGGCGAGATGATCAAATCGTACTGTTCGTCCATCACCCGCCGATTGATCTCCACGCTGATCGGCTCATGCCACAGCCCCTCCGTGACATCCTCCAGATAACTGCTTGGAACCTCTCCCACCTTCAGCACGTCAGTGCGCCAGTTGTGGGGAATCAGCTTTTCGTAGGGTACGTCGCCGAACATGGCAAGGGCCTGTTCCTCTGTCATTGGCTCATGGGTACCCAGTGCCGGCATGATGTCCACCTCGGCCCCCATGTTTTGAAGAATATGGTAGTAGGTGTTGGTGATGAATCCGGCGTTGGAATGATAATTTTTGTACTTTTAGTAGAGACAGGGTTTTGCCATGTTGGCCAGGCTGGTCTCAAACAGATCGGAAGAGC
>ENA-OPVU01001765-OPVU01001765.1-human-gut-metagenome-genome-assembly--contig:-NODE-1765-length-10260-cov-1.978932_pt1 | contig 10260 bp, 9 predicted proteins | sample MGYA00241497_ERZ501986 | MGnify/ENA primary metagenome ERZ501986 (study PRJEB25962, sample SAMEA2042995) | human gut metagenome | biome: human gut; feature: human-associated habitat; material: faeces...
TCTCTTCTTTCGCTGGGGCTCGCTTTTTGGGATACGGCTCCCGAATATTTTTGTATTGAACAGTTTTGTTTGAATTCGATTTTTTTTGTATCAGGAATGTGGGTGGCCCGAAAATCATGGATAGAGCAAGCGATATACCGGTATTCTATTCTTTGGATTGTAATTACGATCGGCTTCTCGATCATATATGAATTTATTTCCGATAAATTTTGGATCGAAACTTTGGCCGTCCTCCTCGGTGTCACCGGTAGTTTTATGATTCTGGGCATATCCAAGTCATTATCTCGTTTAACTGTCTCATTTGTAGAATGGTTGAAGTATATAGGAACTATGTCCATGACTATATATTTGTTTCATACTCTATTTATGGGTGTGGTAAAGTCAATTTTAACACATATATTGTCGGGCGGAAATATAATAGAATTTGTGTTCGTTACGTTATTTATAGTAGGAACGGGAATAGTCTGTCCCATTTTATTGTATAAATGGGTATGGATAAAAAATAAATTTACGTCCCGAATATTTAAATAACCTGAACACGACCCATGAAGCGAATGCCACGTATCCTTTTGGTAAATAAATTTTACTATCCGAGAGGGGGAGATTGTATTTGTATGATCAATCTCGAAGCCTTGTTACGTCGTCTCGGATATGAAGTGGCCGTGTATTCTATGGTTTATTCTCAGAATTTGCCCAGTGAAATGTCGGGCTATTTTGCATCGGAAATTTCATTTTCCGATGGACTTAAAAATAAGACAAGAGCGGCTTGCCGTATCTTTGGATTAGGAGATATAAAAAAATCGTTTAAGAAGATATTGAATGATTTTCGTCCTGACATAGTCCATTTTCACAATATTCATTCTTATCTTTCTCCGGTCGTCGTAAAATTGGCGAAAGAATATGGCTGTCGTACTGTTTGGACGCTACATGATTATAAATTGTTATGTCCATCGTATAACTGCCTTTGTCAAGGGAAAATTTGTGAAGCCTGCTTTACCGATCGTTTTCAAGTATTTCGTCGGAAATGTATGAAAGGAAGCCGGATAGCCAGCGCATTGGCTTATGGAGAAGCCTTATGGTGGAATCGGAAAAAACTGCAACGCTGGGTCGATACTTTTGTTTGCCCTAGTTCTTTTATGGCACAGAAGATGAGAGCCTGCGGTTATGATTACACGAAATTATCCGTAATTTGTAATTTTATAGAACAGGATAAATTGGATTTTTTTCATTCGACAGAGATAAATGAAGGGGAAAAGTCGCGCTACTATTGCTATGTAGGTCGTTTGTCCGAGGAAAAAGGTGTACGCATGTTGCTCGAAGTGGCAGAGTCTCTGCCATTCCCTCTGTATATTGCGGGAGATGGGCCGTTGCTGAATGAGTTGCAGGCAAAATATAGTTCGGGAAATGTCATTTTTTTAGGACACCTTTCGTCTATGGAGATAGTACGATTGGTGAAACATGCGCAGACGATGGTAGTTCCTTCCATTTGGTATGAAAATAATCCGTTAAGTGTGATAGAGTCTTTGTGTATGGGAACGCCGGTTATCGGAGCCGAAGTCGGTGGAATACCGGAACTGATACGTGAGGGCGATGGTATGTTGTTCCGCATGGGAGATAAGGAAGAATTAGCCTCGGCTATTGTTTCTGTGATGTCTAAGGACAACGTGGATACACAAGGTATTGCACGACGAGCCCAAAAACGATTCTCGGAGGAACGATATTGGGCGGAATTGAAGAGTGTGTATGACTTGTGAAAACAAGATGTTCGATATATAAAATTTTTGATAGACCGGTGAAAAAGGTTTATCTTTGCATAATATTTGTAAGAAATGAAAGTTTTTGCGCCTACCGATATAAGCATTATTACCACTTATCGCTGCCCCATGCAGTGTAAGATGTGTAATATCTGGAAAAATCCGACAGATCCGCGGCTGGAAATTCAACCGGAAGAATTGGAGATTTTGCCGCATGTGAAATTTATCAATATAACAGGGGGAGAACCTTTTATTCGTGAAGATTTAGATAAGATTGTGGAGGTCGCTTTTCGAAAAGCCCCCAGAGTTGTTATTTCCACGTCGGGGTGGTTCGAGGAGCGAGTATTGGAGTTGGCGAGAAAATTCCCCAAAATAGGAATACGTATCAGTATCGAGGGTTTATCCCAAAAGAATGATGAATTACGGGGAAGAGCCGGAGGTTTTGATAAAGGGTTGAGGTCTCTCTTGTCACTTAGGGAAATGGGCGTGAAGGATATTGGGTTCGGTATAACGGTGTCGAATAATAATTCCGAAGATATGCTTTCCCTATATCGTCTTTCCAAAGCCTTGAATATGGAGTTCGCTACCGCTGCGTTTCATAATTCGTATTATTTTCACAAAGATGACAATGTGATTACCAATCGCGATACCGTTTGTGGTAACTTTGCCGAGCTGATCAATATGCAAATGAGGGAAAAACACCCCAAATCATGGGCACGGGCATTTTTTAATATGGGATTGATAAACTATATCGAAGGAAATCGCCGTATGTTGCCGTGTGAAGCAGGTTTGATGAATTGTTTCATAGATCCTTATGGCGAAGTTTATCCTTGCAATGGGTTGGAAGCTAAGTATTGGAAAGAGAGTATGGGAAACATTCGACAGGCGAACTCTTTTTCGGATATTTGGAGCAGCGAACAAGCCCAACATGTGCGTAGTTTAGTACGCAAATGTCCGAAGAATTGTTGGATGGTCGGCACGGTCTCTCCGGTTATGAAGAAATTTGCTTATGCCCGTCACCCCATGGGGTGGATTATCAAAAATAAATTACGTTCTCTTTTAGGGAAACCTGTTTGTCTGGATAAGAAATGGTACGACGTGGGGCAAGATCCCATGCAGGGGAATTTAGGACGTGAGTAAACGGGGGAGGGGAGTGTTGCGATGAAGATAGTTGTAGTCGGTACTCGTGGTATCCCCGATATTCAGGGAGGTGTGGAAACACACTGTGAGGAATTATATCCCCGATTAGCTGCTATGGGACATGATGTGACGGTTGTTCGTCGTTCGTGTTACGTCACTCCCCAAAATAAGATTAAGGAGTATAGAGGTGTTCATCTAAAAGATATTTATGCTCCCCGCAGAAAAAGTATAGAAGCCATTGTTCACACTTTTTTAGCGATTATTTATGCTCGTTGGGTCGGTGCTGACGTTTTACATATCCATGCTATCGGCCCGGCTTTGTTAACCCCGTTGGCCCGGTTGTTGGGATTACGAGTGGTGATGACCCATCACGGTCCCGATTATGATAGGCAGAAGTGGAATAAGACAGCTAAGTCTGTGCTCAGATGGGGCGAACGAATGGGGGCGAATTATGCCAACGAAGTGATTGTAATTTCTACTGTGATAGATAATATTTTACGTGAAAAGTATGATCGCACGGACGCGCACTTGATTTATAATGGCGTGAATAAGCCTGTGCCGGCAAAAAACGACAGTTATATTCGGTCGTTGGGGTTGACACCTCGACGATATGTTTTGGCCGTAGGACGTTTTGTGGAGGAGAAAGGATTCGATTTACTCATAAAAGCATTTGCTCGTATTTCCGATTCGAACTGCAAATTGGTCATAGCTGGTGATGCCGACCATGAAGATCATTATTCTGTCTCTTTAAAACGGCTGGCAGAAGAACACCATGTCGTTCTCACAGGCTTCGTAAGGGGTGCTAAATTGAATGAACTCTTTTCCCATGCGCGTTTGTTTGTCCTTCCGTCTTTTCATGAAGGACTGCCCATTGTGCTGCTCGAAGCGTTGAGTTATCGGTTGCCGGTATTGGTCAGCGACATTCCGGCAAATAGGCTTGCCTGCCTCGATGCCTCCGATTTTTTCGTCACGGGGAACATCGGCTCGTTGGAAGAGAAATTATCTTGTAAATTAGAGGGAGAAATGGAAGAACGTCATTATGATTTATCTCCTTATAATTGGGACTATATTGCGTCTCAGGTAGATTCTGTATATCGGTTAGGTAAGAAACCCCGATAATAAAAAATATTCCTTCGATAAAAATTTCCGCTATTTTCGAACTATCTTTTGTCGGTTTTGTTTTTGGAGTATAACAATGGTGTTATTACATAACAATCAAAACAAAACTGATATGAAAAAACTAATCCCAATTCTTTTTGTCGTAGCGGTATTAGCTGCATGCCAAAAAGAGCCCAGCCTTTCCAAGCTGGATGATGATTATGTGGTGTTTACCGATTATGATAAATCGGCCGACTTCGGCGAATATCTCACCTATTATATGCCGGATAGTGTCTTACTCATTACGAATAATGAAAAAGCGACCTATTGGACAAATGAAGATGCCGATTATATTCTCGAAACATTTGCCGACAATATGGCTGCTCGGGGATTCACATTGGTCGATTCGAAAGAAGATGCCGATTTAGGGTTACAGGTAAGCTATATTGAAGACGTACGTTATTTCGTCGATTATCCCAATGACTATTGGTGGTGGGGATATCCCGGATATTGGGGACCCGGATATTGGGGATCATATTGGAACAGTTGGTATTATCCCTATCCCGTAGTATATAGTTATAGTGTGAATTCATTTTTGGCCGAGTTAGTCGACTTAACGAATAAAAACAGTAGCAATCGACGGTTAACGATTCTTTGGGATTCCTATATGGCCGGATTGAAGAGTGGCTCCCCTAGATTAAATAGAAATTTAATAATCCAAGCGATAGACCAGTCGTTTGTTCAGTCTCCTTATTTGACGAATAAATAACGGGCTACCCCATTTTGTATATTAATAAAAAGAAAACGAATTATGAAAACTATTAAACACATATCGTTATGGGCGGTAGTCGCTACTTGTATGGTAGCCGTGTCGACCCGGGGAAACGCACAAGCCGTTTCGAGTACTTATTTTAATGTCGATTGGCAGTTTAACGCTCCTGTTGGGAACAGTTATGCCGATAAAGCCAGTGGATGGGGTATGAATTTTGAAGGTGGTTATTATGTAATGCCTAAAATGGCTATTGGAGCTTTTATTTCTTATCACACGAATAATAAATATATAGACAGGCAGACTTTGATGTTAAAGAGCAATTCGGCTCTTACGACCGACCAGCAACATTCGTTGTTTCAGCTACCCTTTGGTCTGTTGGCAAAATATCGCTTTACGACCGACGGAATTTTAGAACCTTATGCAACGGTGAAATTGGGCGCCAATTATAGTCGCATGTCTTCTTATTTGCAGGCTTGGGAGATTTATGATGATACATGGGGTTTTACCGTGTCTCCCGAAATCGGAGTGAGTATTTTCCCGAATCCGAGTGTCCGTTATGGTTTCCACGTAGCTTTATATTATAATTATGCTACTAATAAGAGTAAAGTATTGACCTATGATATCGATGGTCGTAACAATATAGGGTTCCGTTTAGGTGTCTCTTTCTAAAAAGGTTAGTCTCGGTATAAAGGGGGAATAAATGTATATTCATACACTTTATTCCCCTTTTTTGTTAAATAAAGAAAGGGGAGTTGTGCCGTAGTGCTTTATATATTATTTTTGTCTCGATTATCAATAATATTCATACATTATGTATCATCGTTTGAGAGTAGGATTATTAGTCGTTTTCTGTTTATCTATCGGAAATTTATTCGGGGTTTTTGCCCAACATTCGACAGATTACTATTCTTTGTCGATGGCCGGAAATGCCGGAAACGGGATTTTTGCACCGTATTATTTGTCTGCCAATAAGCATGGGTTGGTAACACACAGTAAAAGCGGATATTTGCGAGCCTCGGTTTTTAAAGGCTTGGAGATGAACAAACGGTTTTCCTATGAGTTCGGTATCGATTTGGTTGGATTGATGTCTTCTACATCTCCGGTATCCTATTATTCAGACGGAAACCTGAAAACGTATAATCCGGGTGTGTCGTCTTTCCTCATACAACAAGCCTATATAGGCATGAAATACCGCATGATTTTTATATCGGCAGGTTGTCGGGAGCTTACCGATGAAGTAGTGAATTTTGAGTTGAGTTCCGGCGGGTTGGTCTGGTCGGGTAATGCACGGCCTATACCCCAAGTTAGAGCCGGATTTATCGATTTTGTAGATATTCCGTTTACGAAGGGCTGGGTACAGATTAAGGGTGAGCTCGCGTATGGAAAGTTTATGGACAACGATTTTTTAAGAGACCATTACAATTATTATAATCAGTATATTACGACCGATGCTTTATATCACCATAAATCCATTTCGTTTCGTTCCAATCCCGACAAACCCTTTGTCGTAACGATCGGAGCCGAACTGGCAGCACAGTTCGGAGGCACAAAACGGTATTATAAAGAGGGCGTTTTGATAGATTCTCTCACGATGAAAAGTCCGACACGCTTGAAAGATTTTTTTAAAATCTTGTTTCCGTCGTCTGGTGATGGTCAGTCCAATAAAGGCGATCAGGCCTACTACTATGGAAACCATGTGGGACAATGGAATTTATCGGCGGAATACAGGTTCAAAAACAATTCTTCTGTAAGAGGTTACTTCGAATGGTATTACGACGATGCATCGGGAATGGGGAAGTTCAATGGTTGGGACGGTCTATGGGGGCTTGAATATAAGAGCGGTAAGAAAAACTGGCTGTCGAATGTCGTTTTAGAATATTTGGATATGACCAATCAAAGTGGGCCTCTGAATTGGTGTCCGAGTGATTATAATGATCCTAAATTGGATATAGAAGCCACAGGAGCCGATGATTACTACAATAACTATTTCTATAACGGTTGGGCGCATTACGGCCTTTCCAATGGTACGGCAATGGCTAAATCCTTGTTGTACAATACAGATGGTTATATGAGATACAAGCATAACAGAATACGAGGAGTCCATTTAGGAGCGTCGGGTTATATCGCTCCTGAATGGAAATATAAAATATTAGCGTCGTATCGAACCTCTTGGGGAACGACTTTTCTTCCGTTAGCCGATACCCAACACGATATGTCGGGGCTGATAGAATGTGTTTATTCTCCGATAAAACTTTCGGGGTGGTCGTTTTCCGCTTCTTTGGCCGGAGATTGGGGCGAATTGTATGGAGATAAATGGGGTGTTGCTATCGGTATCAGGAAAAGTGGAATTTTAACAATTGGAAAATGAAGAACAAGATGATGATTCGCCGTATTTTAATAGGATTGTTTTTGGGGATTGTTGTCACCTCTTGTACTCATAATGATGGGTATATAGGTCCTCTTTTCGGGAAATGGCAATTGATTGAGATGTGGGAGAATGGTACAATGACCCCACATGATAGTCTTTACTATAATTTTCAGAGTAGTGTCATAAAGTTACAATTGGTTCATCGGGGAGGAATAGAAAATGCAACAGACAATTATTTCGGGAGTTACGTTCGCGAAGATGACATACTGAAATTTAAAATAATGGAACCCTCTTGGTTTGAAACAGAACTACCTCCTGTTTTCAAGTTGAAAATGAACGAGGAATATACTTTTTACATTGAGAAACTTACCTCTTCCAAAATGATTTTGACCCGGGGTGAAGATGAACGCTTTGTTTTCCGAAAGTTCTGAATTTACAGATATCGGATTTCCCGATTTTCAGAATTCTCCGAGATTTGCTTGGGATATAATTTAATGAATCCTGACCGGGGATCGAATAAGTCTTCTAATTTTTTAGCGCTGTTTCCTGAGAATAAAATGCCGTTGAGGTCAGAAGTTAGTCTGGCCGAAAACCTTTTGGGGGCGTAAAGTATTGCACCTGTCAGTTTATGTTTATAGAGCCAGATGAAACAAGTGTTAGGATTTACTCCGCGAGTTAAGTACCCTAAAATAGTTCCGACGGGAATTTCACTGCGTACCGACGAATCCAATTTAACGATTCGGTGTGTAAAGATTTCGGAAAATCGAATGTCTTTAAACCGTTCGATAGCGACTCTTTCTCCATTTTCTGTCAGGAGCCAAATACCTTCCCAACTGTCGATTGGAGCTGTATCGAAATAATGTTTGGCACTTTCTTCGGTATAATTTTCAAGAATGAAACTACGATAAGGAGGCTTACTTTCATAACGCCCTTCTTCATCTTTTATCGATGAGGAACAGAGCATACCGATGCATAGTAAAACTATGAGTTTGATTCTCATTAGAATTTATAGTTGAATCCGAAACTTAGTAATTCTTTCAGTTGGAAATGTCCGAAGTCTTTGTTCAGCGCGCGAGCATCGTCATATCGCAGATGAACAAACAAACGAGTAGAGAAGAAACGGTTGAGGATAAAGTCGAATGTATTTTCCATATCCCCTTGTACATGATCATAGTTGGTGAAATAAAACAGTCTGCAACTCCAAACCATGTTATGATAGAACTCCCATTTGATGCGCCCTTCGAAGGAGGAACCGTATTGACTCATGCTTTTCCCCGATTTGATTCCGAAGCTGGCCGCATCCATGTCGTCGTTAACGATGAATTGCAAGTTGTAAGAAAGTGGGGAGAGCGATATCGATGTCTCGAAACGTTTTTTATCGTTTTTATATTGATAAGACATACCTAAACCCAAATTCAACTCAGCAGGAGATAGAAATGCAGCCACCTTGTTGTTGGAATTAGCGGCATAACTGGTGAAAAATTGTGTCTTGAAATTCATGGTCGCAGTGTAGTACCATTTGTTGTAGGCTTTAAGACCGAATTTCGAGTTTATCTGGAATAAATCTTCACTGATTTTTACGGAATGCAATGTGTCTTCCGGGGCACTGTTGATGTTCAATCTCCATTGTACTAAATTCTCGAATAAGATACGTTGCTCTTTGGGATCGTTATATTTGATAGAGAATTGTTGATCGCTTAGCAGATTGACATTGCTCGTCCCTCCTTGATACCAATTCTCCGAAACATAGACTTGGGAAAATTGTATGGACGATTGGAAATTGATTATCCATCGTTTTAGTTTGATTTTTTCTTTTCCCACGTCATTTTTTATAATTAGCGGCTTTTCTTTGATAGAAAGAATATGTTTGGCCGGATCGTTTTCGATCACGTATTGTTTAGGCACTTCCGGTAGATTGTCTGTATTGTAATGTATAAGTTTCGGGTAATTGACGATTACATAGTTCTGTGCTAGATTTCGGGTCTTTTCGGCTTGAATCTCGTCTTGTAACCATTTATCGTCCACCGAAAGAGACTTTGGTTTGAATGGGCATTTTTCGGCCGAGGGTAAATGTTGAAAAGGAGTAGACATCTGTTTTTCGAACACGATAGGTAAGAAAAGTGGGTTGACAGGTATTTCGCCCGACCCTTGCATAGCTCTTATGCTGTCAGCATATTCGAGCATACGCAACATTGTGATAACCGGTAAAATCTGCTCGGTTGAGTCTGTTTCCAATAATGAAAGTAAATTCTTGTCGGCCTCTTGCTGGCGAGCGATCGAGTCAGTATCGGTAACCTGTATGGTTATAGAATCTGATGGTATGGCCATTGTTATACTGTCAGATACGATTTCGTTCGTTATACTATCGTTCTGTTCTATGACAGTCGTTGCGAATACTCCGGTTACAGAAAGAAGACTTATGAGAATAGCTGTAATTCGTGAGTTCATAAGAGTATATGTTTGTATTTTTTAAGATAGTGCAACAAGTAGAGAGTAGAAATAGGTTTATTCGATTATGGCAAGGCGTAGCCTATTTTCGCATCTGTTTGCAAAGATAGTGCCAATGAGGGCAAAAGCAAGCTTGCTTGACTTTGCCGAATGCAGCCTATTTTCGCATCTGTTTGCAAAGATAATGATTATTTGATACAAATTGTTTACCGATAGTCTTTCTTTTGGGTAAAAATTGTAAAGTGTTTCTATCTGTTATGGGCTTTTCTCTTCATAGCAAATGAAAAGTGATAATTCTGTTGAATGTTGCGATAGATTGTGGATTATTTTTCCTAATTTTGCGCCTTGTAAATGTAACACATAAACCATATTTTATCGTGGAGACTAAGTATATATTCGTTACGGGGGGGGTAACCTCGTCGTTGGGTAAAGGTATTATTTCGGCTTCGTTGGCTCGATTGCTTTTGGCAAGAGGTTATAGAGTAACTATCCAAAAGTTCGATCCTTACATCAATATAGATCCCGGAACATTGAACCCTTATGAACATGGAGAATGTTATGTGACGGTCGATGGACACGAAGCCGACCTTGACTTGGGTCACTACGAGCGATTCACCAATACTCCTACGACTCGCGCCAATAATATTACAACAGGGCGTATTTATCAAAATGTAATAGAT
>ENA-OPVU01001768-OPVU01001768.1-human-gut-metagenome-genome-assembly--contig:-NODE-1768-length-10249-cov-3.917402_pt1 | contig 10249 bp, 10 predicted proteins | sample MGYA00241497_ERZ501986 | MGnify/ENA primary metagenome ERZ501986 (study PRJEB25962, sample SAMEA2042995) | human gut metagenome | biome: human gut; feature: human-associated habitat; material: faeces...
ACAACAGATGAAAAAAGTGTTAATGATAGGATTCAGAATTACGCCTACGGACTGACGGCGATCCCTTTCTGGCCCTTTACCCTGATCTCCGCCGTGACCACCCTGCCGGGCCTGGTCATCTATTCGGTAATGGCCAGCGAGCTGGCCCGCGAGGGCGTAACTCTCGCCTTCGCGCTCAAACTGAGCCTCGCCGGCGGGCTGCTGTTTGCCCTGGTGCAGATGGGCAAACGGTTTGCCCGCGCCCGCCGTGTGGCAACACCCGGCGAGGAGGTGCGTCATGACCCAACCTGATCGCCGTCACCTGCGCCGCGCCCGGCTGGCCCTTGCCGTGGTGGCCGTCGCAGGGCTGGCCGCCTGGTGGTGGTTCCCCGGCGGGCGTGCCTTTCTGCAGCAGAGTCTGACGGCGTTAGCCTCCCTGGATCCGCAGCAGGTCAGAGGGTTTATCGCCGCCTGGGGGCCGCAGGCCGCGCTGGTCTCATTTGCGCTGATGATCCTCCAGGCGATCGTCGCTCCGCTGCCGGCTTTCCTGATTACCCTGGCGAACGCCGCCCTGTTCGGCGCCTTCTGGGGCGGTGCGCTGTCGTGGTTCAGCGCCATGGTCGGGGCCGGGCTCTGCTTCTGCATCGCCAGAGCGCTGGGGCGCGAAGTGGTGGAAAAACTCACCGGCCGCGCGGTGCTGCGCAGCGTCGACGGCTATTTCACTCGCTTTGGCCCGCAGACGATCCTGGTCTGCCGCCTGCTGCCGTTTGTGCCGTTTGACCCGGTCAGCTATGCCGCCGGACTAACCTCGCTGCGCTTCTGGCCCTTTATGCTGGCCACCGGCGTGGGCCAGCTGCCGGCGACTATCGTCTATTCCTGGGCCGGGAGTCTGCTCACCGGGGGCACCTTCTGGCTGGCCACCGGGCTTTCGCTGCTCTTTGCCCTGGCGGTGGTCATCTCTATCGCCAAAAATATTTACCGTGAACGTCATAAGAGATCGTCGCCATGAGCTTACCCCCGCTGGATTCTGTCCCCCTGATCCTTCGTCCGCAGGCCTGGCTGCACCGCCGGCATTACGGCCAGGTGCTAAGCCCCATTCGCTGGTGGGGACGGATCCCGTGGCTGTTTTACCTGGTTTCTCTGTTCGTGGGCTACATTGAACGCCGCCGCTCGCCGCTGGATCCGGTGCTGCGGTCGCTGGTCAGCGCCCGCATCGCCCAACTGTGCCACTGTGAATTCTGTATCGATATCACCAGCATGACCCTCGCGGCGCGGAGCGGCAGCCAGGACAAGCTCCTGGCGGTCGCCGACTGGCGCAGCAGTACGCTGTTCAGCGAAAAAGAGCGTCTGGCGCTGGCCTATGCCGAAGCCGCCACCCAGACGCCGCCGGAGGTGGATGATGCCCTGCGCAGCGCGATGGCCGCGCATTTTGACGCCAGGGCGCTCACCGAGCTGACCGCCCTGATCGGCCTGAAAATTTATCAGCGCGGTTCAATGCCGCGATGGCGATCCCGGCCCAGGGGTTGTGTCAGATGCCCACCTCTTCCCCGCAGAATAAGGAGTAACGATGCGCCGTTTGCGTGATTTCAGCCTCTGTCTGTGCCTGCTGCTGCTCTGGCCGCTGGCGGTTAATGCCAACGACAGCTGGCGGCAGATCCAGACGGAAGCCCGCGGGCAGACCGTCTGGTTTAACGCCTGGGGCGGGGACCCGGCCGTCAACCGCTATCTGGCGTGGGTCAGCGAGGAGGTCAAACGCCACTACGCGATCGACCTGCGTATTGTCCCCATCGCCGACGCCGCCGACGCAGTGAAACGCATCCAGAGAGAGGCGCAGGCCGGCCGTCGCCGGGGCGGGTCGGTGGATCTGCTGTGGATCAACGGCGAAAACTTTCGCACGCTTAAGCAGGCCAACCTGCTGCTCACCGGCTGGGCCGAATCGCTGCCCAACTGGCGCTTTGTCGATCTGCAAAAGCCGGTTCGGGAGGACTTTTCTGTCGCCACCGACGGTACGGAGTCGCCGTGGGGCAGCGCCCAGCTGACGTTTATCGCCCGCCGCGGGCAAACGCCGCAGCCACCCACCAGCCCGCAGGCGCTGCTGGCCTTCGCCAGAGCCCATCCCGGCAGCGTGACCTACCCGCGGCCGCCGGACTTCACCGGCACCGCCCTGCTGGAGCAACTGCTGATCGCCCTCACCGACCAGCCGGCCGCCCTGCGCCAGCCGCCGCAGACGGCGACCTTCGCGGCGGTCACCGCCCCGCTGTGGCGCTATCTCGATGCGCTGCACCCGGCCCTGTGGCGGGCGGGCAAGGATTTCCCGGCGTCGCCGGCACGGATGGATACCATGCTCAACAATGGCACCCTCCGCTTATCACTCACGTTTAACCCGCTGCACGCCCGGCAGAAAGCCGCCAGCGGCGAATTACCGACGGACAGCTACAGCTTCGGCTTCACCGCGGGGACCCTCGGCAACGTCCATTTCGTTACCATCCCGGCTAACGCCCGCGCCGTCGCTGGAGCCAAAGTGGTGGCCAATTTCCTGCTCTCGTCTGAAGCGCAGCTGCGCAAGGCCGATGCCGCCGTCTGGGGCGATCCGAGCGTACTGGACCCGCAGCGTCTGCCTGACGGCCAGCGTCAGGCGCTGGCGGCTACCGTGCCGCAGGATCTACCGCCGGTGCTTGCCGAGCCGCACGCGGCATGGGTTGACGCGCTGGAGCAGGAATGGCTGCGCCGCTACGGTACCCACTGATCCTGCTGGCCTGGGGGACGATGGCGGCGATCTATCTGCCGTTGCTCCCCGCCGCCGGGGAACTGGTGGGCGCTGCGCGCTCCCCGGCCCACTGGCGGGCGCTGTTCGCCGACCCGCAGCTGGGCCAGGCGCTGGCCGCCACGCTCGTCTCGACGCTGCTGTCCGTCGGCGGCGCGCTGCTGATCGCCCTGACCGTCGTCGCTGCCCTCTGGCCCTCGCTCCGCTGGCGGCGACTGGCTTCCCGTCTGCCGCTGCTGCTGGCGGTACCCCATCTTGCCCTGGCGACGGCGGCGCTGCTGCTGTTCGCCGAAGGGGGTTGGATCTGGCAGTGGCTGCCGCTTCGCTCTTCCGATCTGGTATGGCATCGGGCTTGGCCTGACGATGGCCCTGAAAGAGAGCGCCTTTGTGCTGTGGGTGATCTATGGCCTGCTGGGGGAGAAACGCCTCGCCGACCAGGCGACCGCGCTGAAGAGCCTCGGCTACGGCCGCTGGCAGTGCCTGCGCTGGCTGGTGCTGCCCGCCCTGCTGCCCGCCCTCGGCATGGTGCTGCTGGCCGCCACCGCCTGGAGTCTGTCGGCGGTCGATGTCGCCCTGGTGCTGGGGCCCGGCAATCCGCCCACTCTCGCCGTGCTGGCGTGGCAGTGGTTAAGCCAGGGCGATGACCTGCAGCAGGCCAAAGGGGCGCTGGCCAGCCTGTTACTGATGACGATCCTCGGCGGGCTGGCGCTGGTGGCCTGGGGAGGGTGGCGGATACAGCGCCAGTACCAGCCCAATCTGCGCGGTATTCGTCACCCTCATCCTCATGCCCTGCCCGGCCGCCTGCTGGCGGCGCTGCTGCCGCTGAGCGGTCTGCTGGGCGCGCTATTGCTGGCGGGGCTGGCGCGCTCAGCGCCACCGCAGATGGATGCCCTCGGCAACAGCCTTGGCCTGGCGCTGGTGGCCTGCGCCCTCGGCGCGGCTGTCTGCCTGCTGTGGCTGGCCTGCGGCCCGACGCGGGGAGATGGCTGGGTCTGGCTGCCGCTGGTCCTCCCGGCCCTGCCGCTGGCCGCTGGCCAGTACCGGCTGGCGCTGTACGCCTGGCTAGACGGCGAATGGTGGACCGTCCTGTGGGGCCATCTGCTGTGGGTGGTGCCATGGATGCTGTTTATTTTGCGCCCGGCCTGGCGCCAGCGCGATCCGCGGATGGCGGTAATCGCCCGCACGCTCGGCTGGGGGCCCACGCGTATTTTCTGGCTGCTGACCCTGCCCTCGCTGACCCGCCCGCTGCTGACCGCGCTGGCGGTGGGCTTTTCCGTGAGCATCGCGCAGTATCTGCCGACGCTATGGCTGGGGGCAGGCCGTATCCCGACGCTCACCAGTCAGGCGGTGGCGCTCAGCAGCGGCGGCGAGGTGCAGACGCTCGCCGCCCAGGCGCTGTGGCAATTACTGCTGCCGGCGGTATGCTTTACCCTGACGGCCCTTCTCGCCTGGCTGGCGGGCCGCTATCGACGAGGACTTCGCTAGTGCTAACCGTAAACCATCTGACCCTGAGCGTGAAACGTCAGCCGCTGCTGCGGGAGGTGGCCTTTTCGGTGGCGCCTGGAGAAGTGCTGACGCTGATGGGCCCCTCCGGTAGCGGAAAATCGACGCTGTTTGCCTGGATGATTGGCGCCCTGGCCGGCGACTTCCGCGCCGAGGGCGAGCTGTGGCTCAATGGACGTCGCTGCGATACGCTGCCGACGGAGCATCGACGCATCGGCATCCTGTTTCAGGACCCGTTACTGTTCGACCATTTCAGCGTCGGGCAAAATTTACAGCTGGCGCTGCCGGAGAGTGTGCGCGGCGAGGCGCGAAAAGCCGCAGTGGAGCAAGCGCTCAGCCGCGCCGGGCTGCATGGCTTCGCCCCACGCGACCCGGCCACGCTCTCCGGCGGGCAGCGGGCGCGGGTGAGCCTGCTGCGCGCCCTGCTGGCGCGCCCCGAGGCGCTGCTGCTCGATGAACCCTTCAGCCGTCTGGATGCCACCCTGCGCGCCGCGTTCCGCCGCTGGGTTTTTGAGGAACTGGCCCGCCAGGCCATTCCGGCGATCCTGGTGACCCACGATCGCGAGGACGGTCCGCCGGCGGGACGCTGCCTGGCGATGGAGACCTGGCAATGAAGAGCAATAGCGTGCAAACCTGCGTTACCGCAAAGAAATCGGCGCCTGGCGAGCGGAGAATACGCCCTCCACTTTTTACCGTCGGGCATTTCGATGAAACGTGTTTCTCAATTGACCGCACTCGCCCTGCTTATGGGGCTTGCTGCTTCCACCACCTGCGCCGCTGAAACCATGCCAGCGCTCACACTCTCCCACCTGCAACAGCAGCACGGCGTGGCCATTGACACCCGCCTGAGCGCTTATTACAACGGCTGGCCTCAGCGCGCCAACGGCCCCGAAGGTCATGAGCCGCAGGCCCTGAATCTTTCCGCCCGCTGGCTCGGCGCCATGAGCGACGATCAGCTCCGCGCCTGGGCTAAGCAGCACCAGATCCAGCCGGATACCCCCGTCGCGCTGTACGGCAACCCGGAAGATAATGCCAGCGTCGCGGCGCGGCTGAAACAAGCGGGCTTCACCCGGCTCAGTACCCTGAGCGATGCGCTGAGCCAGACCGACCGCCTGCAAAAGCTGCCGCACTTTGAACAGCTGGTCTACCCCCAGTGGCTGCACGACCTGCAGCAGGGAAAACGCGTAGCCGCCGCCCCGACCGGCGACTGGAAAGTGTTCGAAGCCGCCTGGGGAGCGCCGAAACTCTATCTGCTGAGCCATATCCCTGGCGCGGGCTATATCGATACCAATGAGGTGGAAAGTGAACCGCTGTGGAATAAAGTGTCCGACGCACAGCTGAAAGCGATGCTGGCGAAGCACGGCATCCGGCATGACACCACGGTGATCCTCTACGGTCGCGACGTCTACGCCGCAGCGCGGGTGGCGCAGATCATGCTGTACGCCGGGGTCAAAGACGTGCGCCTGCTTGACGGCGGCTGGCAGACCTGGTCCGACGCCGGGCTGCCGGTCGAGCGCGGCATGCCGCCGGCGCAGCAGCCGGCGCAGGACTTCGGCGCGCCGATCCCCGGCCAGCCGCAGCTGATGCTGGATACCGAACAAGCCCGCGGGCTGCTGCATCGTCAGGACGCCTCGCTGGTCAGCGTCCGCTCGTGGCCGGAGTTTATCGGCACCACCAGCGGCTACAGCTATATCAAGCCGAAGGGTGACATCGCCGGCGCCCGCTGGGGCCACGCCGGGAGCGACTCCACGCACATGGAAGACTTCCATAACCCGGACGGCACCATGCGCAGCGCTGACGATATCGCTACCCTGTGGCGCCAGTGGAACATTCTGCCGAGCCAGCAGGTGGCGTTCTATTGCGGGACCGGCTGGCGGGCCTCGGAAACCTTTATGTATGCCCGCGCCATGGGCTGGCCGCACGTCGCGGTGTACGACGGCGGCTGGTACGAATGGAGCAGCAACCCGCACAATCCGGTCGCCCGCGGAGCGCGCGGCCCGGAAAGCAGTCAGTAACTCGCCCCGCCTCAGCGCGTCGCCCCTTTTCGGCGACGCGCGATACCCCGTTTACGCTGTGGTCGTTACCCGCTTTAAGGTCTGGTAGCCACTGCAGATGCGCGTCGCCGTCGTCAGCCAGCACAGCGCGCCAAACAGCCACGCCAGCCAGGCGAAATGCGCCGGAAACAGGCAGCCGAGGACAAACAACAGGATGGTCTCCGTCCCCTCCGTCAGGCCCCCAAGATAGTACAGCGATTTATGGGCGTAGCCGGGATTGGCGATCTGATGCCTGGCCGCCAGTGCGGCAAAAGCGAGAAAGCTGCTGCCGGTGCCGATAAAGGCAAACAGCAGCCAGGCCCCCGCCAGGGCATTGTTCAGCGGATCCGCCAGAATAAAGCCGAACGGCACCAGGGCGTAGAAGAGAAAATCCAGTGCGATATCGAGAAAGCCCCCCGCGTCCGTGAGCCCGCGCCGCCGCGCCAGGGCGCCGTCCAGACCATCCAGCAGGCGGTTGAGGAGAATAGCGACCAGCGCCGCGCTATACCACCCCAGCGCCAGAAAGGGTAGAGCCAGCACGCCGATGGCAAAACCGAGGAGCGTCAGCCCGTCCGGTGAAATACCCGGGCGGTCAAGCGCGCCGGCGACAGCATTAAGCAGGGGTTTGAGGCGCGGATGCAGGTGGCTATCAAGCACGGAGGTCTCCAGCAGGGTTGGCGGTTGTCAGTCAAGGTCTATGGCGGTGATAATAGGCCAGATTCGTCTTATTCACCTTGATGCTTATGCTAAAAATGATTGATGTTGTCGCAGCCATTATTGAACAGGATGGCCAGATTCTGCTGGCGCAGCGTCCGCCCCACGCCGACCAGCCGGGGATGTGGGAGTTCGCTGGCGGCAAAGTGGAGCCTGGTGAAAGCCAGCCGCAGGCGCTGGCCCGCGAGCTACAGGAGGAGATGGGCATCATCGCCCACCCGGCATGCTATATCGCCAGCCATCAGCGGGAAGTCTCCGGCCGCCAGATCCATCTGCACGCCTGGTGGGTGCCGCACTTTCAGGGCATACCGCTGGCCCACTATCACACTCAGCTGCGCTGGTGCCTGCCCGCTGACGCCTTAACCCTCGATCTCGCCCCGGCCGATATTCCTCTGCTGCATGCCTTTATCGCCCAGCGCCCGACCCTTTCCGGCCGCTGATCCGCCCGCCTCGTCATCGTTTTTAGTTATGACGGGCGGACAATTATAAATTTTGTTGTCGGCTTAATTTTTCCTTGCTTGCCTAAGGATTAGCGGTGTTATAGTCGGAAAATCGGTTTTTTCAAGGACCGAATCATAATAAATACATGCAACCACAACCATAAGGGGAACTTATATCTATGGATCAGACGTGCACTCTGGAAGGCTTTCTCACCCGCGTTCAACAGCGCGATCCTCATCAAACCGAATTTGCTCAAGCCGTCCGGGAGGTGATGACCACCCTGTGGCCTTTCCTTGAGGAAAATCCGCGCTATCGTCAGCTTGCTTTGCTGGAACGTCTGGTGGAACCGGAGCGCGTGATCCAGTTCCGCGTGGTGTGGGTGGACGACCGCAATCAGGTCCAGGTCAACCGCGCGTGGCGCGTGCAGTTCAACTCGGCCATCGGCCCGTATAAAGGCGGGATGCGTTTCCACCCGTCGGTTAACCTGTCGATTCTCAAATTCCTTGGCTTCGAGCAGACCTTCAAAAACGCCCTGACCACCCTGCCGATGGGCGGCGGAAAAGGCGGCAGCGATTTCGATCCTAAAGGCAAGAGCGATGGCGAAGTGATGCGCTTCTGCCAGGCGCTGATGACCGAGCTCTATCGCCACCTTGGCCCGGATACCGACGTACCGGCGGGCGATATCGGCGTCGGCGGCCGCGAAGTCGGCTTTATGGCCGGGATGATGCGCAAGCTCTCCAACAACAGCGCCTGCGTCTTCACTGGTAAAGGCCTCTCCTTTGGCGGCAGCCTGATCCGTCCGGAAGCCACCGGTTACGGTCTGATCTACTTCACCGAAGCGATGCTCAAACGTCACGGCCTCGGCTTCGAAGGCGCTCGCGTGGCGGTTTCCGGCTCCGGCAACGTCGCGCAATACGCCATTGAGAAAGCGATGGAGCTTGGCGCGCGGGTGGTCACCGCCTCCGACTCCAACGGCACCGTCGTTGACGAAGCGGGCTTCACCAAAGAAAAACTGGCCCGCCTGATCGACATTAAAGAGCGTGCCCATGGCCGCGTGGCCGACTACGCCCGCGAATTTGGCCTCACCTATCTTGAAGGCCAGCAGCCGTGGTCAGTGCCGGTGGATATCGCCCTGCCTTGCGCGACCCAGAACGAACTGGACGTCGATGCCGCCCGCCAGCTGATTGCCAATGGCGTGAAGGCCGTGGCGGAAGGCGCCAACATGCCGACCACCATCGCCGCAACCGACCTGTTCCTGGAAGCTGACGTGCTGTTTGCCCCGGGCAAAGCGGCCAACGCCGGCGGCGTGGCGACTTCCGGTCTGGAGATGGCGCAGAACGCCGCGCGCATGGGCTGGAAAGCGGAAAAAGTGGATGCCCGTTTGCATCACATCATGCTGGATATCCACCACGCTTGCGTGCAGTACGGCGGCGAAGCGAAGCAGACAAACTACGTGCGCGGTGCGAATATCGCCGGTTTCGTGAAAGTCGCGGATGCCATGCTGGCCCAGGGCGTGATTTAACTTCCCCTGACTCCATCCCGGCGGCTGCCCGCCGGGATGCGTCTCACGACGTCATCGTGATCACCACTTTCCCCAGATGCTGACCACTGTCCAGACAAGCATGGGCCTCGGCAACCTCCGCCATCGGGTAGCTGGCGTAGATCATCGGCTTGCATTTCCCTGCCTCAAGCAGCGGCCAGACGTGGCGCCGCAGCGCCTCGGTAATCTCCTGTTTCTCCGCCGCCGTCCGGCCGCGCATGGTTGAGCCGGTGACGGTGGCTCGTTTGAGCATCAGGGTCTGAATATCAACCTCATGAGCGATTCGTCCGCCCATAAAGCCGATGATCACCAGCCGTCCATCCTTTTTCAGTAGTCCAAGGTTGCGGTTAAAGTAAGGGCCGCCAACGATATCCAGAACGACATCCACGCCTTCATCGTGGGTCAGCTGGCCGATTTTTTCCGCAAAATCATCGGTTTTGTAGTTAATCGCCGTAGCATAGGGACGTAGGGCAGCGATTTTTTCGTCCTGGCCAACGGTGGCATAGACGGTCATCCCCAGCGCGTGGCACAGCAGGACCGCGGTGGTGCCAATCCCGCTGGCGCCGCCGTGGATCAGGATGCTTTCGCCAGGCTGCAGCTTACCCAGCTGGAAGACATTCGCCCAGACGGTGAAGAACGTTTCCGGAATGGCGGCCGCTTCGCTAAAGCTGAGGCCCGCCGGGATCGGCAGCGTCTGGCCTGCCGGCACGGCGCAGTATTCGGCATAGCCGCCGCCGTTGGTGAGCGCACAAACGCGATCGCCGGGCGCAAACGCTGTGACCTGCGCGCCGACCTCAACCACAACGCCCGCCACCTCCAGGCCAGGTACGGGGGTGACGCCCTTGGGCATAGGGTACAGCCCCTGGCGCTGCAGGATATCCGGCCGGTTGACGCCGGCGGCCTTCACCTCAATGAGCACCTCATTCTCCCCAATAGCAGGGATTTCTCCTTCGCGGATCTGCAATACCTCCGGGCCGCCCGGTTGGCTAATAGCGATATATTTCACGGGTCCTCCTTATCGCCGGTGAGAGAAATGAGCAACATTATCGGCAAGCGCGAAGACGCATTCAGGGGGGAAAGTCGTCAAGCCCTGCCCGGCTGTTTAGTGTAGACCATTGACCTGGCTGGCGGAGAAGCGGTGGCCGCGGGGATTCGCATCCTCGCGACCACCGGCGCGCTCACACAGTCCGCTCCCAACCCGCTCTCACGGATAATAGTCAGAACCTTAGGATTGGCATTGGCCTTTACCGCATAATGCACCGAATAAGATCGGAA
>ENA-OPVU01001776-OPVU01001776.1-human-gut-metagenome-genome-assembly--contig:-NODE-1776-length-10209-cov-1.419933_pt1 | contig 10209 bp, 3 predicted proteins | sample MGYA00241497_ERZ501986 | MGnify/ENA primary metagenome ERZ501986 (study PRJEB25962, sample SAMEA2042995) | human gut metagenome | biome: human gut; feature: human-associated habitat; material: faeces...
GGTACGGGAGACGGAAATCAGTTCTACTCCCTGTTCCGCGACTCAAAAGGTTTCTACTGGTTTGGAGGTACCAACGGATTAATCCGCTTCACCGATCCTGCCGGAGACAAGCATAACGCTATCTGGTACAGAATGGGTGACAAGACTTATCCGTTATCACACAACCGTATCCGGCATATTTATGAAGATAAGGAACAGCAGCTATGGATAGCTACCGACGGAAGCATCAACCGCTACGATTATGCAACCCGCCAATTCGTGCACTATAACATTGTAGACAGTACAGGAACATATAACACCAACTGGACTTATTATATGTTCGAAGACAATGCCGGACATCTGTGGATTTCAACCTGTCTGGGAGGAATCTTTGTAGTAGACAAGCACAGGCTGATGCAGTCTGCCTCCGGACAATATGTAGCCGAACAGAATTACTCCGTCCACAACGGACTGTCCGGCATGTTTATCAACCAGATTATTCCCGATAATGAAGGCAATGTATGGGTGTTGCTCTACAATAATAAAGGGATAGACAAAATTAATCCCCGCACACGGGAAGTGACGAAATTATTTGCTGACGAATTAAACGGAGAGAAAAGCCCCAACTACCTGTTATGTGATGAGGACGGCATGCTCTGGGTAGGGTTCCATGGCGGTGTCATGCGTATCAATCCCAAAGACGAGAGCCAGCAAAGTATCTCTTTCGGAAGTTTCAGCAACAACGAGATTCTGTCCATGACTTCCGTAAAGAATCACATCTGGGTGTCCACTACCAACGGACTTTGGATAATCGACCGGAAAACAATGGATGCCCGGCTGCAGAATATGACAGACAAGCGCTTCACAAGCCTGCTATTCGATCCGAAAGAGAATTGCATTTATCTGGGAGGAGCTGACGGCTTCGGTATCTCACACCCCGATATACAAACCATACACCAATCGGAACGCCCGATCCTGTTGACTGCCTTATACATTAACAATCAACTGGTATCACCACGCACCAGAGAGGACGTGCCCAATATCCGATATACCAACTCGATCGAATTAAAATATAATCAGAATAACCTGTCATTCGAATTATCCGATCTTCCTTATTCACTGGATGAGAAAAACAAGTTCGTTTATCGTCTGGAAGGAATGGACAAAGAATGGAACTTCCTGAAATCCAATATCAACCGCATTACATACAGTAATCTGAGCTACGGAAATTATCAGCTTATTATCAGCAAACTGGGAAAAGACGGTCAGCCGTCCGACCAGCCTTATATTCTGAATATCCGGATTCTTCCACCGTGGTACTATACGATATGGGCAAAAGCCATCTATGTTTTACTGCTGCTTAGCCTGATTGCATGGACAATCAACTTCTTCCGGGTAAAAAACCGCCTGAAAGCAGAACGCAGGGAAAAAGAGAAGATTCTGGAGCAGTCCCGCCAGAAAATGGCCTTCTTCACCAACCTGTCCAATGAATTAAAGACGCCTCTCAGCAGGATTATTGCTCCCATCAGCCAATTACTTCCGGCTACAGAGGAAGCGCATGAGAAGCAAACACTGGAAGAGGTTCAGCGCAACGCCATGAAAATAAACTCGCTGATTCATCAGGTACTCAACTTCAACCGGATTGAAGACAATAAAGATTCATTGCTTATCCTGTCGCGCATCGAACTGGTATCGTTCAGCCGCAGTCTATTCTCTGTATATGAAGAAGACAAACGGTTCACTTTCCATTTCGAAGCAAACAAAGCAAAGATTTATGCCGATATGGATGCGATCAAACTAGGAGTGATACTGGATAATCTATTGTCGAATGCCGTCAAGTTTACCTCCGAGGGTGGAAATATCCGTTTATCCCTTTTCTATCGGCAAGAAAGCGGTCTGCTGGAAATTTGCGTATCCGACACAGGAGCAGGTATCCCGCAACAGGATATTCCTTATATCTTCCAACGTTTCTTCCAGTCACCTCATAGCGGCAGCAAAGAAGGTACCGGTATCGGGCTTTACCTGGTAAAGACTTACACAGAACTGCATGGTGGCTCTATCAACGGAGTCACTTCCGAAAAAGGAAAGGGAACTTCCATCGGACTGAGTATTCCGGTCGCCGCAGTAGAAGAGGATGAAATACCGGCCGCACAGTCTAAAAAGCAGTTAGAGTCTCTTCCCGTACTTAAACCGATCGAAGCCGAGTCACAGGATGAGAAATTCCTTTCGAACATCATCCGTCTGATCGAAGATCACCTCTCCGATGCAGACCTGAACGTAAATGCACTTTGCGAACTGTCGGGAATCAGCAACAAGCAGATTTACCGGAAGATCAAACAACTGACCGGAATGTCTCCGGTGGAATATATCAAATCTATCCGAATGAAGAAGGCTGCCATGTTACTGCAACAAAAGAAATTCACCGTTGCCGAAGTGATGTATATGGTAGGCTTTTCCAATCACTCTTATTTCTCCAAATGTTTTCAGGCTGAGTTCGGAAAAACGCCGCGCCAATACCTGAATGATGAGTTGTAGGGGCATTTCAGGGCATTTCGTCCTATTTTTATCCTTATATGTCCAATCTGTGCTTTTATTAAAATGACAGATAATCTATCTTTGCCGCTATCAACAAACCAGTAAATTTGATAGCATGAAAAGACAGTTTATTCTTACCTGCATTTGCCTGTTATTCACCTTTGTCGGCACACAAGGGAAAACGACTTCCATACCTACTATATATATAGATGGAAACGGAGTGATGCGTTGGAGCGACACTCATCGGGAAGCTTCCTTCTTCGGTGCAAATTATACTACCCCTTTCGCTCATGCTTACCGTGCTCTCGGATACTTGGGAGTAGACCGTAAGGCAGCTATAGATAAAGATGTGTACCATCTTTCCCGACTGGGATTCAATGCCTATCGTATTCACTTATGGGATGTGGAACTGACAGACGGAGAAGGAAATCTTTCAGAAAACGATCATCTGGACCTGATGGACTACCTGATTGCCAAACTGAAAGAACGGAATATCCATATCGTGATTACCGCACAAACAAACTTCGGGAACGGATATCCCGAACGGAACGAGCCGACAGGCGGCTTTTCTTATAAGTACGACAAATGCAGCATGCACTCCGAACCGGAAGCTATTGCCGCACAAGAAAGATATCTCTATAGTTTGGTGAGACACACCAATCCCTACACCGGACTGGCTTACAAGGACGACCCGTCTATTGTAGGATTTGAAATAAATAACGAACCTTGCCATTCCGGCACAAAGGAAGAAGTAAAAGCCTACATCAACCGAATGCTGAAAGCCATACGCAAAGCCGGCAACCGGAAGCCTGTATTCTACAATGTAAGCCATAACGAATGGACAGTAGAGGCATACTATGACACCGATATCAAAGGAACGACTTACCAATGGTATCCCATCGGTCTAGTATCCGGACAAACACAACAAGGGAACTTCCTTCCCTATGTAGACCGCTACGATATTTCATTTGCCGATAAAGTAAAAGGCTTCGATAAGAAAGCCCGAATGATTTACGAATTTGATCCGGCGGATATCATGTACTCTTATATGTATCCGGCTATGGTCCGCACTTTCCGCACAGCCGGCTTTCAATGGATTACCCAGTTCGCGTATGACCCAATGGACATTGCCTACGCGAATACCGAATATCAGACACATTTTCTGAATCTCGCCTATACCCCGCACAAGGCAATCAGCATGAAAATAGCTTCCGAGGCAGCACAAAGCCTGAAGAGAGGCGCATCTTACGGAAGTTATCCACAAGATACGTTGTTCGGTGAAGGTTTCCGGGTAAGCTATACAGAAGACCTCAGCGAACTGAACAACGGAAACAAATTCTATTACTCCAATACCACCCGTACGCAACCCAAAGATGCCTCACAACTGGTATCCATCGCAGGGTGTGGAAGTTCTCCTGTTGTGCGCTACGAAGGTACAGGCGCTTATTTCATAGACCGTCTGGAAGACGGAGTATGGAGACTGGAAGTGATGCCTGATGCAATCATCGTCAATGATCCGTTCGCCAAACCTTCGCTGGAGAAAGAAGTAGTGACCATCGCTTACGGTGCCTGGGACATGGCGAACCTGGGAAATGCATTCACCCTTTCCGCCATTCAATCGCCGGCCAATTCAACACTTGCTTCCTCCGCCCACAGAGAGAACAGCAGAAAAGAGGAAGTGAAAGACGGAGTGATTCACTCCCTCCGTCCGGGCGTTTACCTGCTGCAACGCAAGCATTGTGTGCCGAAGCAAAACTGGACAGCCGATTCGCAATGGAATACGATCAGACTGGGCGAATACGCGGCTCCCGCACCACGGGCAACGAGTTACCGGGTTATGCATACACCTGCCACCACTGTGGAAGCCAACAAACCATTGAAGATCACAGCACAGATAACAGGTCCGGAATTTCCCGACTCCGTCATCATTTACACCGACAAGATCTCTTTCTGGAACGACCACAATCCGTCCGTCAAGATGCAGCGCACAAACGGCTATACATATCAGGCAACGATACCCGCCGAAGAGATAAAAGAAGGTTATTTCAGGTATAACATCATCGTCTGCCGGGGCGACAGTACCCGTACTTATCCTGCAGGGAGTTCCGCTACAGGAAGTTCTTCCGGTACAAACGGAAATCCGCTGGACTGGGACTACACCCTCAGCCAATACTGGACTACCCGTGTAGTCGCCCCAGGTAGTGCGATACAGTTACTGACTGTAACAGATACCCATAGCCGGATAGAAGCCTATACACTCCCCGAATGGAACGAGCTTCACCGGAGTTTAACCGATTCATCTCCGACAGAAAAACCATTGCTCCGGTTCACCTTTACATCGAAAGGAGAGAATCCGCAATACTTCCTTCGCACATTTGTCAAAGATAAGATAGACGGAAGAAAAGGCAAAATAAAAGATTGTACCGTCCTCTGTATCCGGGTTAACCGGGCGAAGGCTCTTCCGGAAGGAATCAGTGCCGGTTTCGTTACATCGGACGGATACACGTACAAAAGCCCTTGTCCTTCTCCCTCACCGGAAGGAATCATACGAATCCCTTTGAACCGGTTGCGTCAGACAGACACGGCATTGCTTCCGGTAGCTTATCCCGTCTTCCTGAAACAGTACTTCCAGCCGGAAACGGAAATACCCTTCCAGGCGGAGAAAATAGAAAAGCTGGAAATATCAATGCCGGGCAATGCCAGACCGGTAACAGAGATCGAGCTTGGAGAGATCTGGCTGGAATGATACTATTAACCGATATTTCAATAAAATAAATCTATTATCAATTACACAATAATTATGAACAGTAACATCTTAAATCTACGCCATCTGACTGTACTATTCATCTTATGTACAGCCTTTCTTGGAGGCGCAATTCCTGCCTTTGCCCAACAGGGAGGCAAGAAAATGACCGGACAAGTGATCGATGAGAACAAAGAACCGATGATCGGAGTGAGCATTCTCATTGTAGGAACATCAACGGGTACAGTGACCGACTTTGACGGAAACTACACTCTGAATGTACCGAAAGACAGTAAGGAACTACAATTCTCTTACGTAGGATACGAAACTAAAGTGATAGCTATCCCCGCAAACGGCAACGTACTGAATGTACAAATGAAAAGCGACTCACAAGTACTGAGTGATGTAGTAGTCATCGGATACGGAACGCAACGCAAAAGTGACCTGACCGGTTCGGTGACGAATGTCAGCAGCAAAGACTTCAACATGGGACTGGTAAGTTCTCCCGAACAACTGATTAACGGAAAAATCTCCGGTGTACAAATCATGTCCAACAGTGGTTCACCTACTTCCGGAAGTACGATCCGTGTACGTGGAGGAGCTTCACTGAATGCAAGTAACGATCCGCTGATCGTATTGGACGGTGTGCCTCTGGAACAAGGAGGTATCAGCGGTAATGACGGCAATTTCCTGAGCCTCATCAACCCGAATGATATTGAAAGCATGACGATTCTGAAAGATGCCTCTTCAACCGCGATCTACGGTTCGCGTGCATCCAACGGTGTCATCCTTATCACTACCAAGAAAGGAAGTTCGGACAAAATGAAAATCACATTCAGCACTACCAACTCTATTCAGACCCGTACAAAGTTAGCGGACATGTTGAGTTACGACCAGTTCGTGAATACCATCCGGACACAAGGAACGGCTGCCCAACAAGCCTTGTTGGGGACAGCCCGCACCGACTGGAACGATGAAATATACCAGAATGCCTTCGGAACGGACAACAACCTGAGCATTACCGGAAAGATTGCTCCGAACTGGCCCATCCGCGTATCGGTAGGTTACTACAACCAAAGCGGTCTGCTCCGTACGGACAATGCCGAACGATACACCGGAAGTGTTACGCTCAACCCTTCTTTCTTTAAAGACCATCTGAAGTTGAATATCAATGCGAAAGGTTCCATCAATAACAACACGTTCGGTAATACGGAAGCCATCTGGGCAGCTTCTACCATCAATCCGACCATTCCGGTTTATTCCGGCCTGGACACTTTCGGAGGATATACAGAGGCGGTAGACAATACCGGTGCACCGGTAAACGGAGCAGTAATGAACCCGGTAGGTCTCATCCAAATGAACGACTCGCATAGTAATGTCAGACGCTTCATCGGAAATATCGATGCGGATTACCGTGTCCACTTCTTCCCCGATCTGAAACTGCATGCTACGATAGGTTATGATTACGCACAAGGTAAAGGGAGTGTATATGTTCCGGCAGAAGCTGCACAAAACTACACCACTTCCGGCCTGGATTACAGCTACGGTCCGCAAAAGAAAGAAAACCGTCTGCTGACTTTATACGCCAACTACAATAAACTGGTAGAACCGATCAAGAGTAGTTTTGACGTGACAGCCGGTTATGACTATCAGTACTGGAAAGCAACCAACCCTCTTTACAGTGAAATGAATACGCTCGGAGAAGTGCTGAAAACTTCGAAAGCAACCGATGAACGCCATGTACTACTCTCCTACTACGGTCGTCTGAACTACTCGTTCGACTCACGCTATATGCTGACTACCACCGTACGCCGGGACGCTACTTCCCGTTTTGCCAAGAATGTGCGCTGGGGTACTTTCCCTTCGGTAGCACTGGGATGGAGAGTGACGGAAGAGTCTTTCCTTAAAAACAACAAAGTACTCAGCAACCTGAAAGTTCGTGCCAGCTACGGTGTGACCGGTCAGCAAGACGGTATCGGCAACTATAACTATCTGCCCATCTATACTATCAGCCAGAATGGTGCCGAATCTATCATGGGTAATGATTACATTTATACTTACCGTCCCAAATCGTATGTTTCCGACTTGAAATGGGAAACGACTACTTCATGGAATGCCGGTTTCGACTTCGGTTTCCTGAAAGACCGTATTACCGGTAGTTTCGACTACTACACCCGCAAAACGGAAGATCTGATTGCAACCGTCCCCGCTGCAGCCGGAACGACTTTCGACCGTAACATCACGACTAACGTAGGAAATGTAGACAGCCAGGGTATTGAGTTCAGCCTGAACGCAACACCGATACAAACCAACGACTGGAACTGGGATCTCAGTTTCAATATGACCTGGCAGAAGATGAAGGTGAAAAACCTGTCGCTGGCTGCCGGAGCTGCTGCTACCAACACTTCCGTAGGTCCGTATATCGACAGCTATCAGGTACAGACATTAAGTGAAGGATATGCTCCTTACATGTTCTACGTTTACCACCAACTGTATGATGAGAAAACCGGTAAACCGGTAGAAGGTGCCTATGTAGACCTGAACGGTGACGGAGAAATCAATACCGAAGACCTGTATCGCTACCACTCTCCTGCTCCTGACTATATTCTTGGCTTCAGCACCTCACTACGCTGGAAGAAATGGACATTGAGCACCAGCCTGCGTGCCAACATCGGCAACTATGTATACAATGCAATGGCGATGAACACCGGAGCCTGGGAAACGGTAAGCTACAACTCTTATCAGTTGAACAACCTGTCGACGAGCTATCTGAAGACCGGTTTCCAGTCCCGCCAATACTTGTCGGACTACTATGTAGAGAATGCTTCGTTCCTGAAAATGGACAACCTCTCACTGAACTATAATTTCGGTGAAATCTGCAAAGGATGCAGCCTGAATGTCAGTGCTATGGTACAAAATGTATTCTGCATCACCAAATACAGCGGTGTAGACCCGGAAGTACCCAACGGCGTAGACAACTCTTTCTACCCGCGTCCACGTACCTTCTCACTCAACGTAGGTTTCAACTTCTAATTACTTAAAAAAGCGCATTATGAAAAAGATATTTTATACAGCCTTCTATTTTTGCAGCGCACTGCTGCTAAGTTCCTGCATAGGCGATTTGGACCAGTATCCGCATGAAGACGAAACAGCCGCCAGCATCTACACCAGCGCCGCAAACTATAAAGCCGTGTTAGGGAAAATCTATACGGCAATGGTAACTACCGGACAAGAAAAAAGCGGTGATCCGGATTTGAGCAGCAACAGCGGACAGGACTACATGCGTTGCTTCTTCAACCTGCAGGAATGCGGTACGGACGAAGTAGCCTCTACCTGGTTGTCCGGTGACAACGTGACCGGCCTCACCTACCTCAGCTGGGATGCCAACGACCCGTGGGTATCGGATATGTATTACCGTATTTATTACAACATTGCATTGTGCAATGAGTTTATCCGCAACGCTACCGACGAAAAGCTGGCACAGTTTACGGAACAGGAACAAAGTGAAATCCGTCATTACCGTGCCGAAGCCCGGTTTATGCGTGCACTGTTCTACTATCATGCACTCGACCTGTACCGTAACATTCCGTTTGTGACGGAGAATGACCCGACAAGCGGTTATCTCCCTCCACGCTATACAGCCGCACAGATTTTCAGTTATATCGAAAGCGAACTGAACAGCACCGTGAATGATATGCTCGACAAAGCGAATTGTCCTTACGGCCGTGCTTCACAGGGAGCTGCATATACCTTACTGGCTAAACTCTATCTGAATGCGGAAGTGTACACCAATACTTCCAAATATACCGAATGTATCAGTGCCTGCCAACAGGCAATCGCTCAGGGATATTCTCTGGAAGACGATTACAGCAGCCTGTTCAATGCGGATAATGACAAGCGCACTGCCAATGAAATAATCTTCACCCTGCCGGTAGATGCTACGCATACCGTATCATGGGGTTCTTCCACCTATATCATTTGCGGTGCGGTAAGTAATACTTCCGACAAGCAAGTACCCGAAGACTATGGAGTGAAAAGCGGCTGGGGTATGTTCCGCGTACGCGGTGAAATACCAGCTCTGTTTACAGGAGAGGCTGACCAACGCTACTTATTCTTTACCGACGGCCAGACTCAATACCTGGATAAAATAGATGATCAGTCAAACGGCTTTTTTGTAACGAAATGGACCAACCTTACAGATAATGGTCAAACGGCTTCCAATACAGCCGACGGCGGTGTGAACACCGATTATCCCCTGTTCCGTCTGGCAGACGTATATCTGATGATGGCGGAAGCCGTTGTACGTGGCGGCACAGGAAGTGACAGAGGAACGGTATTGGGCTATATCAACGAACTTCAGAGACGGGCATACGGTGACGATGAGCACAAAATAGCAGATTCCGACCTGACTCTTGACTTCTTGTTAAAAGAACGCGCCCGCGAACTTTACTGGGAAGGACACAGACGTACGGACCTGATCCGCTACGGCATGTTCACAACCGACAAATATCTGTGGCAGTGGAAAGGCGGCGAGAAAGGCGGTACAGCCGTAAACAGCAAGTACAATATCTACCCGATACCGAATACGGAGCTTACAGCCAATCCGAACCTGTATAATGAAAATTATTAATTATCCTCTAATACGAACGATATATGAAAACAATAAATAGTCTGATCCTCTCTCTGGCAGCCCTCTTCGTACTGGGTGCCTGCGAAGAAGACGGAGATAAATATTACTTGTCGAGCCTGACAAGCAATGAACTCATTGCTTCGACAGACAACATCGTACTGACCGAAGCGACCGCACAGAAGAATGTGTTATCGCTGGCATGGACAGACCGTACACTGGCTATCAGCAATCCGAACTTTAAACCGACTAATTTGCTGAAAACCGCCATGCAAGTCTCTTTGAGCGAAGACTTCTCGGGTACTATCGTAGAGTCTGCCGAAAC
>ENA-OPVU01001778-OPVU01001778.1-human-gut-metagenome-genome-assembly--contig:-NODE-1778-length-10194-cov-3.875037_pt1 | contig 10194 bp, 12 predicted proteins | sample MGYA00241497_ERZ501986 | MGnify/ENA primary metagenome ERZ501986 (study PRJEB25962, sample SAMEA2042995) | human gut metagenome | biome: human gut; feature: human-associated habitat; material: faeces...
TGCGGCTGACCTCGTAGGCAAAGTCCACGTGGCCCGGGGTATCGATGAGGTTGAACTCGTAGGTCTTGCCGTCCTTGGCGGTATAGTTCATGGTGACAGCGCGGGCCTTGATGGTGATGCCGCGCTCGCGCTCAATGTCCATGTTGTCCAAAATCTGGTCTTCCATGGTGCGCTCGTCCACGCTCTTGGTCAGCTCCAGAATACGGTCCGACAGGGTGGATTTGCCGTGGTCGATGTGTGCAATGATGCAGAAATTGCGGATATTGTCTCTTGCCATGTAGTTCCTCCGGGAGAAATTTAAGCTTCCAGTATCCAATCCTCGACATCCACGATCTTTCCGTGCTCGAGGTAGACGCGGGGCACGCGGCGGGACACGCCGCACAGCACCTCGTAGGAAATGGTGTCGGTCTTGCGGGCGATGGTCTCGGCAGTATCACTGACGCTGCCGCCCCACAGGATGGCTTCGTCGCCCTCGTGGATGTCCGGGATACCGGTCACATCCACCATCATCTGGTCCATGCACACGCGGCCCAGCACCGGGCAGGCCTTGCCGTGGATCTCCACGATGCCCTTGCCGCAGCTCAGCTGGCGGGGATAGCCGTCCGCATAACCGGTGCACAGGGTGGCCACCAGCGTGGGCTTATCGGCGGTGAAGCGGCGGCCATAGCTGGCGCTCTGACCGGGCTGCATTTCCTTGACCATGCTCACCACGGTCTTGAGGGTCATCACCGGCCGGAACTGCCCAAAGCGCACCTCGTCGCTGGGGTCGTAGCCGTAGAGGATGATGCCGGGCCGCGCCATGCAGCGCTCCCGGGCCAATCCCTCGGGCCAGTCCGGGTGCAGCATCACGCCCGCAGAGTTGTCACAGTGGACGGTCTGCGGCTCGCGGCCTGCCGCCTTGAGTGCATGGAACGCTCTGACGAACAGTGCGTGCTGCTCCGCGGTGTAGGCAACGTTCTCTTCGGCGGTGTCGTCGGCCACCGAGAAGTGCTGGAACAGACCGGTCATCTCAAGGCCCGGCAGCGCACAGACCGCCAGCATTTCGCGGATGGCGGCATCAAAATCGGTGCGCAGGGCAAAGCCGATGCGGCCCATGCCGGTATCTGCCTTGAGGTGGATCTTTACTCTGCCGCCTGCCTTTACGGCAGCAGCGGAAAGGTTCTGCGCCTGTTCGGTGGAGTAGCACGCTACGGTGATATCCTCGTGGATGAGGGTCTGGGCGTACTCCGGCTGAACATGGCCCAAAATAAGGATGGGCAGAGTCTGCCCGTCCTGACGCAGCTGCACGGCCTCGGTCAGGCAGCTCACTGCCAGCCATGCTGCGCCCTCCTGCGCAAAAACGCGGGCACACTGCACAGCGCCGTGGCCGTAGCTGTCGGCCTTGACCACCGCGCACAGCGGCAGGTCGCCGGCCCGGGCTTTGACGGCCCGGAAGTTATGCCGCAGGGCATCGAGGTCGATCTCGGCCCAGACGTGTTTTTCAAAAGGTTGAGTCTTCATGATTCATTCTTCCTCGTTTGTAATTGCAAAGCTGCCGCGCCCGGTGTGGACGGGCCGCCAGCCATCGATGCCGCTCTCCTGCAGTGCGTGCAGGGTTTTCTGGCGGAAAGCATGGTCGGTGCGGCAGCGCTCCTTGACGAACTCCTTGGTCTGTTCGCGCACGGTCACGCCGTCGGCAGGGCAGACGCTCTTGACGATGGGCAGCCCCTCGGCGTTCACTGCGGAAATGACCTCCTGCTCGGTGGCCAGCAGCATGGGCCGGATGAGGGTGAGGTCCCGGCGCGAAAGATAGGTGACCGGCGAGAAGCAGCCGATGCGGCCCTCCCGCCAGAGATTCATGTAAAAGGTCTCCACGGCATCGTCCAGATGGTGGCCCAGCGCCACCTTGTTGCAGCCCAGTTCCTGCGCTGCCGTGTGCAGTGCACCGCGCCGCAGCTTGGCGCACAGGGCGCAGGGGTTCTTCTCCTTGCGGTAGTCGAACACCACAGGGCCGATCTCGGTGCGGCGGATCTCATAGGGGATATCGTACTGGGCAAACAGCTCCTGCAATACGGTATAATCCATGGGCCTGCCGCCGAACTGCGGGTCCAGCGTGACGGCCTGCACCGTAAAATCAAAGCCGATGTACTTGCGCAGCTCCGCGAGGCCAATGGTAAGGGCCACGCTGTCCTTGCCGCCGGAAACGCCCACCATCACTTTATCGCCGGGGGCGATCATTTCATAGTCCTGCACAGCCTTGCGCATCAGGCCGCACAGACGCTGCATTGCACGGGAACTGCTCATAACAGGGTCACACTTTCCACAAGGTTCACAATGTCGTTGATGGAGGCAAGCTTCGTCAGACCGGAAACATACACCACGTCACCGCTGGGGTAGGTAATGGTGGCCAGCACCGCATAATACGCCTGAATGTCGCAGCGCACGGCCTCCACCTCGGCACCGTCCACGGTCAGGTTCACCTTGCGGGGCTTGATGACACCATAGGCCTGCTTGAGATCCTTCTCGGACGCATCGATAAAGTCCGCGTAGCTGTCGGCAGTGCCGCGCTGCAGCAGCACAGCTTCGTAGTCCTCACCGTCGGCGCTGTCTGCCGTGGCGAGTTCCAGCACGGTACCAAGGGTGCTGTCCTCGGTCATCTGGCATACCTTCCAGATGGAACTGTCATAGTAGACGGAAACGCCGTTTGTGCCGGTGTAGTGGGTGTCCGGGTTTGCGGGCACGCTGCGGTTGACCAGCAGCGTTAAAATAATGTAAGCAATGATGCCCAGAGCAACAAAGATGCCCATAGCGGCCAGAAGCTTGGAGGTGCGGCGCTGGGCAGAGGCGTTGCGGTCGATGTCGTTTGGCATGTAAAAAATTCTCCTTGTATCAGTGCGCAGCAAAAGCTGCCATATCCTTTATAGTATACCACACCGGCAGACAAAATTGTAGCGGGCAGCGGCAGAAAATGTGCGGCCGTGGGCAGAAAATTTTACAGAAAATGCGTTTTTAGAAATAACGAGGATTCAAGAGAAAACGTGAGATTTTGCAAGATTGAAAAAATTACAATGAAAAAATCAAAAAATGCTGTTGACAGGCACCTTTTTATGATGTATACTGACACTCGCGCCCCAGAAAGGCGCCTGAAACGTACAAAAAGCTTATCAGGAGGAAATAGATATGAGCACTACTCTCGTGAAGCCCGCTGAAGTCGAGCGCAAGTGGTACCTGCTCGACGCTGCCGGCAAGAGCCTGGGCCACGTCGCTGCTGAGGCCGCTGTTCTGCTGCGCGGCAAGCAGAAGGTCGATTATACCCCCAACGTGGACTGCGGCGATTTCGTTGTTGTCATCAACTGCGATCAGGCTGTTCTGACCGGCAAGAAGGCCGAGCAGAAGTTCCACATCACCCACAGCAAGTTCATCGGCGGCCTGAAGAAGGTCCAGTACAGCAAGCTGATGGCTGAGCACAGCGATCTGGCCATGACCTACGCTGTCAAGGGCATGATCCCTTCCAACACCATCGGTGCTAAGGCTCTGACCCGCCTGCACTGCTACCAGGGTGCCGAGCACGCTCACGCAGCTCAGAAGCCCGAGAAGATCGAGTTCTAAGAAGGAGGCAATCGAACATGTACGAAACCAAACCTTATTTCTACGGCACTGGTCGTCGTAAGGATTCCGTTGCCCGCGTTCGCGTTTACACCGGCACCGGCAAGATCACCATCAACGATCGTGATATCGACAACTACTTCGGTCTGGAGACCCTGAAGCTGATCGTCCGTTCTCCGCTGGTCCTGCTGGGCCTGGAGGGCAAGTACGATGTCGTCGTCCGCGTTTCCGGCGGCGGTGTTTCCGGCCAGGCTGGCGCTATCCGCCACGGCCTGTCCCGCGCCCTGCTGCAGCAGAGCGATGAGAATCGTTCTGTTCTGAAGAAGGCTGGCTTCCTGACCCGCGATCCTCGTATGAAGGAGCGCAAGAAGTACGGTCTGAAGGCCGCTCGTCGCGCACCTCAGTTCTCCAAGCGCTGATCGGACGCAAATTCACAGCTCAAAAGCTCAAAAACCCCGGAAAATCCGCATTTTCCGGGGTTTTCTTATGCTCATTTTTCATAAAATATGACTGATTTTCTCCATCCTTTCCTTTGACCATCGACCGTTTTGCAAAGCTTATTATACCACGCAAGCATAAGGCCTATGTTAAGCAAGAGGTCTTTGGGGCGATTGGAACAGCGAAAGACTGGCTTTTACTACCCGGTTGACAAAACGGACCACTTCCTCTTTGCTGTACTTGTCATAGCCCTCCACGACGACATGCATCAAACCGTTTGACAGATGGGTATACATCATTTCCAGCTCTGTCTCACTGGCTCCGGGCAGTTCTTTCCGCCAGTAAGCAATGCTGTCCGCCTTGGCCAGGGCAATCATCCGCATAAGGACGGTTGCGTTTGTATTCCCCAGAATTAGAATTCGACACGCCGCCTGATTCTGATCGACCATATCGTAGATGGCTTCGATCAGAGCCGTCACATCAAGCGAATTGACATAGCGAAGGGAGTTCTCAAATGTATCGATGAGTTCATTCTCAATGCTCTCCATCAGGGCAAAGCAATCGCTGTAATGGGCATAGAAGGTGGCACGGTTAAGCTGCGCCAGCGCACAAACCTCCTTCACCGTAATTCTGTTTACAGGTTTTTCCTTCAGCAGCTTCAGAAAAGACTGCTTGAGCACCATTTGCGTATAGCGTTTCCTTGCATCCATCTTCTCCATATAGAGCTACTCCAAAAAAAGTTTACAAAGAAAAACAACGCTTTGACAGAAAGTGTTGTTTTTCTTTCGGTCGTATGGCAAGTGCTGATTGCTTCTGCCTTTCCCCTCAAGTATACTGTACTTGTAAAAGATAATCAACACTTGTATGCTTATTTGAGAGGGGAGGCTTTTTACATGTATGATAAATATCTTGTTACAGGCGCCACCGGCTTCCTCGGCAGAGCTGTTGTAGAAGCACTGGCACGCCGCGGCGCACGAGTGCATGCGCTTGTGCTGCATGATGACCCCTATATCAATTTGCTCCCCAAAGAAGTCCATACCGTCATCGGTGATGTGTGTGCGGAAAACTCGCTGACAGACTTCTTCGCGGATGCCGACAGTCGTACCTGTGTGATTCACTGCGCCGGTATCGTCTCCGTCGCGTCCAGACCCGGTTCGAAGCTCTATCAGGTCAATGTAGGTGGGACATGGAGCGTTCTCCGGCAATGTATGGAGCGTAATGTGGGCAAAATGGTCTATGTTAGTTCCGTCCATGCCATACCGGAAAAGCCAAAGGGCTGCACCATTACGGAGGATTGCGAATTCTCTCCGGGGCTTGTGGACGGAGATTACGCCAAGAGCAAGGCAACCGCAACAGAGCTTGTCTTCAATGCGGCAGAGCGCGGGCTGAATGCCAGCATTGTCTTCCCCTCCGGTATCATCGGGCCGGGCGATATACAGGGAGGGAGCTTCACCTCAATGGCGAAATCGTTTCTTTCCAGAAAGCTGCCCTTTGCCGTTTGCGGCGGATATGACTTCGTGGATGTGCGAGATGTGGCAAAAGGCATTCTCGCCTGTTCCGAAAACGGAGAGCCCGGCAAAGGATACATTTTGTCCGGCCACTATGTCACCATTCGCAGGATGCTTCAGCTCGTGGGGAAGGCTGCAAAGCTGAAGTATCGCCCCATCTGCCTGCCACTGGGGCTTGCAAAGCTGGCGGCTCCATACTATGAACGTCGAAGCACGAAGGAGCGAAAGCCGCTGTTTTTCACCCCTTATTCCGTTGCTGTTCTTGCCTCAAACGGGCAATTCAGTCATGCTGCTGCGTCGGAACGCTTTGCATATCAGCCGCGCCCGCTGGAGGAGACCTTGCGGGACATGACAGCCTGGCTTTTGGGGCAGAGGAGAACGGATGAAGTGTGACCTCACATCAACAAAAAGCACCTTGGATAGACTGCACATGCTACTGATATGCTCCGCAATCTCAGTTGTCATCAACAGGCTGTCCTCCGCCCTTTGCGGTTATCTGGAAGCCATGTTTGAATAAGATATGCGGCGCTGTAATTGCAGCACATCCGGTTTTAGACAATCGGGTGTGCTGCTTTTCTCATACCGGACAGCATTTTTCTTCTGTGCCTTAACCGGATATCCACCCCCTGAGAGCTGCTTTTTGGCGGCTCTCAAATTTTTTTGAAAAATTTTGCGTTTTGGGTGAGAGTTTTTTCGATTTTTTGTACCTATATAAGTGAAGGGGTTTTTAAGCCGCATTTCAAAAAATCCAGAGAGGAGGTTCAAACGATATGTACGATACCGCAAGACGGGTCGCACTCGTCAAGCAGCGGGTGCGGGAAAACACCCACCGAAAACGGCAGCGCGGCATATATGGACTGAGTGCCGCGTGTATGCTGCTGTTCGCGGTGCTGACGCAGACGGCGGGCACGGTCATCGGGCCGGGGCAGACAGCCGCATGGGGCAACTTCGGCGCAATGCTGCTGCGGGAGGACGCGGGCGGCTATGTGCTGGTGGCCGTCGTCTCCTTTGCAGCGGCGGCGGCGATCACCGCGCTGTGCTTCCGGCTCAGAAACAGAGAAAACCAGAAAAAAGACGGGGCGGATAAGCCGAACCGACACGAACAGGAGGAGAAAAGCCAATGAAGAAACGAATACGCAGCATCCTGCTGCTGTGCTGCATGGTGCTGACGCTGCTGCCGACAACGGCCTTTGCTGCGGGTGAGCTTCGCCGTGACAAACAATTCCGAACGGAGGAAAGAAGATGAAAACAGGGAAAAAGCTACTCACAGGATCACTTTTGGCGCTTTGCGCCGCTCTTTTGGTGCTTTGCATCGTGCTTGCCGCAGGATGGAGCAAGGCGGCAAAAGCCGACGCAGTATTGCCGGAGGTGCGGAACAACGGCACGGCGGTTCAGTGGAAATACAGAGATGAAACCGATTGGCGCGACCTTGTGGCGCTTACCGAACTTACGGGTGCTGCCGGAGAAAACGGAAAGAACGGCACAGATGGCAAAGACGGCTCTAACGGGGCCGACGGTAAGAACGGAATAAACGGTACGAACGGCAAAGATGGTATGAACGGCGTTGACGGTACAGACGGGCAAAACGGTATCGACGGTAAAGACGGCACGGACGGCGTCAACGGCAAGGACGGCATGAACGCCAAAAATATAGAAGTGCAGCGAGCTGAAACCCACATACAGTGGCGTTACGAGGGTGACAAGTGGCAGAATCTTGTGGCGATAGCCGATATCACAGGTCCTACCGGGCAGAAAGGCGCAGGCGGAGCAAACGGAAAAACACCGGAAATCCGCGTGAACGAAAACACCCTGCAGTGGCGCTACACCGGCGATGAAATATGGCTGAACCTGTACGACCTTTCGGTTCTGAAAGGTCTTGACGGCAAGGACGGAACCGACGGTGCCACCGGTAAGGACGGCAACACCCCGTTCATCGGTGAGAACGGCAACTGGTGGATCGGAGAAACCGACACCGGGGTAAAAGCCGCAGGTGTTGACGGCGAAAAGGGAGACAAGGGCGATAAGGGCGATAAGGGCGATAAGGGCGACAAAGGCGACCCCGGTCAGAACGGTAGCTGTTCGGGATATTTTTTCGGAGAGGGGTATGTACCGTCAACCCATCTTTCAGACGGTGCAGTTCCCTTGTACTATCGGGAAATGCATAACCGCGGCGGGCTTATATCGTACAACGGAACAACACTCAGGCTGAAAAAAGGACATACCTACAGTGTGTGTGTAAGCGGCATGGTCAATGCAAGCACAAATGATAAAAGCGGATATCATTCTGTTCGGATGACTGACGGTTACGATGATGACTATTGCAGATATATTACACTGATAGAACAAGACGGCAGGGGATCAAATTCTCTCTGCTTCAACAGAATATATGACCTTACCGGCGCGAAAAACGATGTTGAACTCAAATTTTCGCTGGAGCAAGGTGATTACAAAACCTATCTGCTTTCATTCAGCGGCTCTGTTACGATCACCGCTCTTGACTGAGCCGACATATACGAAAACGGAGGTAGCAAGAAATGAAGAAACGAATACTCAGTATCCTACTTACCCTTTGTATGGTGCTGTGCATCATGCCGACAGACGCATTTGCCGAGGGCGAGGCGGCAACCGGCGCTGCTGCGGTACAGCTTGGCACAGCCGCACTGAATAAAACCGTAAACACAGAGATCGCACCGACTGTGTATTTCGGACAAAACCATGAAAATAATCCCGGTGCATGGCGTGTGATCGGCTATGATGGAAGCGGCGTTGCAAGCGCACAAGGGGATATGACCCTGCTTGCGGCAGGCACTATGGGAGTTGTTGAATTTGACGATACAGGAGCAAGCACCAAATATGCACCGAGTAATTTGAGAACCGCAATAGATGCGCTTGCAGGAAAGCTGACGGCGAAAGAAACCGATGCTGTTCAAACACGGACGCTTACAAGCGGAAGTTACGACGGAGAGAATACTGACTGTGTAGCGGGAGATCAGGTGGATAACGCTGTATTCTGGCCGCTTTCCACAGCGGAAGCGTTTGCGGTAAATCAGGATCTGCGAATTGTGGATAAAGAAAATACAAATTGGGAGATGTACTATTGGTGGCTACGCTCCCCCGGTAACCATAATATAGGTGCCGCCTTCGTGAGAGCTGATGGTGAACCCTCCGCCCTTGTGGAGGCTGCCGCCCCGTCGTATGGTGTGCGCCCCGCTTTTAACTTGAATTTGGGCTCTGTCCTCTTTACATCTGCTGCCGTAGACGGAAAGCCCGACGGAGGATTGACCGCAGTCCCCAAATACAGCGGCAACGAGTGGAAATTGACGCTTTTAGATAATAGCAGTAATTTTGCCGTAACGGAAAAAGCTGTCAGCGCCGCCCCCGACGATACCGTTACGCTGCATTACACCGGGGCGACCGCAGGGATAAATGAATATATCTCTGTCATCCTTGCGGATAACAGCGGCGCACAGTATTATGGCAGAGTAGCGCAGCCTACTGTCGAAAACGGAACGGTTGAGATCAAAATCCCGTCCGGCCTTGCACCGGGCAGCTATACCTTAAAGGTCTTCAGCGAGCAGTGCAACGGCGATTATAATACCGATTACGCAAGTAATTTCACAGACATTGCGCTGACGGTGGAAAATCAGCCTGACGAGCAGTTTACCCTCACCTCAGGTGGCAGATACTATTTTGACCTTTCGGCAATGGACATTCCCGGCACAGCAAACAGCGGAAACTCATTTGGAGCGGTTTCTCTGCCGGATACGTCGCTGCACTATGTTCCCTTTACCTATGCGGGAACAGTGAACGCCTACAAGCTCACATCGGAGACGGCAACCACCGAGGAGTATGCACAGCAGAACAAATACGCTCACAGCCTGTTTGTGGCGGACTATGTCGTAACGCATACGATTAGCTGGGTGGCCTGAATGACGAAGGTCTGATTTTCGGCAAAAATTATGCCAGCGGCGGCGTGGACTATACCCTGCGCGCACCGTCTGTGGGAAGTAACTATACAGGTTCGGGCAATTCCGAACGCGGCGTGCCCCAAAGCAACGAATGGGACACGATGCTGAATAAGGACAGCGGATATATCCAAAACTGGAATGAAATGTATTCGTGGGGACAGGATACTGTTTCTGTCGACGCGTCGAACCGTGCGGTTCGCGGGTACGATTCGGCCCGCTTCTGGGACTACTACTATGCTACGTACTCCCATCCGGACCTCGGTTTCCGCCCCGTCCTTGAAGTCCTGAACCCCGACACGCTGGGCTCTTACGGGCTGAAGGTCGTTACCCTTGAACTTGGCGGCGGCAAGCTGGGCGGCAGCTCCGATGCTATTCAGATCATTGTGAAAAACAGCAGCACGTTCACCGCGCCTGCGTCCGACGGCCTGACCCGTCCGGATGGAAATACAGGCCGCTACTTTATGTGGCTTGGCAGCGATGGAAAGCTCTACGCACCCGGCGATAATGTTCCGGCTGATGTGACGACACTGACAGTGCAGTGGACGGCTCCGACCTATACCGTAACACTGCACGCAAACGGCGGTTCGGTGTCACCCACTTCCGTGACTACAGGCGCGGACGGCAAGCTGGCAAGCCTTCCCACGCCCACCCGCAGCAGCTACTCCTTCAACGGCTGGGACACCGAAAAGAACGGC
>ENA-OPVU01001779-OPVU01001779.1-human-gut-metagenome-genome-assembly--contig:-NODE-1779-length-10191-cov-2.574191_pt1 | contig 10191 bp, 8 predicted proteins | sample MGYA00241497_ERZ501986 | MGnify/ENA primary metagenome ERZ501986 (study PRJEB25962, sample SAMEA2042995) | human gut metagenome | biome: human gut; feature: human-associated habitat; material: faeces...
GTATTATAGCAGGCAGGATCAGGGAAAAATATCACAGGCCGGCCTTTGTATTGACGGGCGGTGAGACAAGTGCAAAAGGAAGCGGAAGATCAATAGAAAGTTACTCTATGTATGAAGAACTGGTAAAATGTGCAGACCTGATGATACAGTTTGGAGGTCATCCGATGGCAGCAGGTCTGTCTATAGAAGAAAAAAATATAGAAGAATTCCGGAGACGCCTCAATGTCAACTGTACGTTGACGGACGAAGAATTGCGTCCTAAGATCGTGATTGATGTGCCGATGCCTGTGTCTTATATTACAAAAGAACTGGTAGAACAGATTTCGCTTCTGGAACCCTTTGGAAAAGGGAATACAAAACCGGTCTTTGCGCAGAAAAATCTCAGAGTGCTTGATCACAGTATTATCGGGAAAAATAAAAATGTAGTAAAACTAAAACTTCTCGATCCGCAGGGGATTTCAGTGGAAGGCATTTATTTCGGAGAAGCAGAGGATTTTGTGAACTTTATCAGGGAAAAAGACAGTATTTCTGTTACTTATTATCCGGAGATCAACAGATTCAGGGGACGAGAGAGTCTTCAGATTATTATTCAGAATTACTGTTAATATTACCGCTTGGTTTGTAACCGCCGGTAAGCCTGGAAATACAAATGTCAGGGCTTAACAGTAACTTGATTCTGAAATAAAAAGGTGATATACTATAAAATATTTATGAGCGAACAGCAATATAACACACACTGGAGGAGAAATAAAATGAAGAAAATTGAAGATTATGTATTAAGTATACCGGATTTTCCTGAACCGGGGATTATTTTCAGAGATATTACAAGTGTTCTGCAGGACGCGGATGGCCTGCAGTTGGCAATCGACTCCATGCAGGACTGTCTTAAGGATATAGATGTGGACGTGATTGCAGGAACAGAGTCCAGAGGCTTTATCTTTGGTGTACCGATCGCATATAATCTTCATAAACCATTTGTACCGATTCGTAAAAAAGGTAAACTTCCCCGCGAAACAGTATCTGTAAGCTATGATCTGGAATATGGCAGTGCAGAGATTGAAATGCATAAAGATTCCATAAAACCAGGTCAGAAAGTGGTTATCGTTGATGATCTGATCGCAACAGGCGGTACGATCGAAGCAGCGATCAAGCTGGTGGAACAGCTTGGCGGTGAGGTTGTCAAGGTTGTATTTCTCATGGAACTTGCAGGTTTAAAGGGACGCGAAAGACTGAATGGGTATGATGTAGCGTCTGTAATTTGTTATGATGGTAAATAAGCACAGCTGATTGTGCAGGACAGGCAGGTGGGAGCATATGACAGAGATAACAAAAAGTACAGAAGCAAAAAAAGATGAAATGCAGGTTGAAAAAGAGAAGCTGGAATCTGTAAAGAGAGCAGATGCGGCAGTAAAGACCATGCATGATTTTACAAGTCCGGAGGTGCTTTATAAAGAACTGATAAACAGTGTTCTGAAGTATCATCCATCAACAGATATTTCCATGATAGAGAAGGCATATAAGGTTGCAAGTGAAGCTCATGAAGGACAGAAGAGAAAGTCTGGAGAGCCATATATCATTCATCCTTTGTGTGTTGCCATCATTCTGGCAGATCTGGAACTTGACAAAGAAACGATAGTTGCAGGTCTTCTTCATGATGCAGTTGAAGATACCTGGATGACCTATGAGGAAGTTGAGAAGGAATTTGGTTCAGAGGTTGCACTTCTTGTGGATGGTGTTACCAAGCTGGGACAGTTATCTTATTCTGCGGATAAAGTAGAAGTTCAGGCAGAGAACCTCAGAAAGATGTTTCTTGCCATGGCTAAGGATATCAGAGTTATTCTGATCAAGCTTGCAGACCGTCTTCATAATATGCGTACCTTACAGTATATGCGTCCTGAAAAGCAGCAGGAAAAGGCCAGAGAGACCATGGATATTTATGCTCCTATTGCCATGCGTCTGGGTATTTCCAAGATAAAGGTAGAGCTGGATGACCTGTCGCTGAAATACCTTAAGCCGGATGTATATTATGACCTGGTGCATAAGGTTGCCCTGCGTAAAAGCGAGAGAGAACAGTTTGTAGGTGCGATTGTAAAAGAAGTTAAGAAACATATGGATGATGCCAATATTAAGGCGCAGGTGGACGGACGTGTAAAACACTTTTTCAGCATCTACAAGAAGATGGTAAATCAGGATAAGACTATTGATCAGATTTATGATTTATTTGCTGTCCGTATTCTTGTAGATACAGTGAAGGATTGTTATGCTGCCCTTGGTGTGATCCATGAGATGTATAAGCCGATTCCGGGAAGGTTTAAAGATTATATTGCCATGCCGAAACCCAATATGTATCAGTCATTGCATACCACATTGATCGGACCTAACGGACAGCCCTTTGAAATCCAGATTCGTACTTATGAAATGCACAGAACTGCAGAATATGGTATCGCTGCACACTGGAAATATAAGGAGTCGTCTGACGGAAAAGCTCCTGTAGGTAAGAGTGAGGAAGAGAAACTGAACTGGCTGCGTCAGATTCTGGAATGGCAGAGAGACATGTCTGATAACAAAGAATTCATGAGTCTTCTGAAGAATGACCTGGATCTTTTTGCGGACAGTGTTTACTGTTTTACTCCACAGGGAGATGTTAAAACACTTCCAAGTGGTTCTACACCGGTGGATTTTGCATACAGTGTTCACAGTGCAGTCGGAAATAAGATGGTAGGTGCCAGAGTTAACGGTAAGCTGGTTCCTATTGAATATGAGATCAAAAACGGTGACCGTATTGAGATCATTACTTCCCAGAATTCTCAGGGACCAAGCCGCGACTGGCTGAAACTGGTTAAGAGTACTCAGGCAAAGAACAAGATTAACCAGTGGTTCAAGAAGGAATTAAAAGAAGATAATATTCTTAAGGGTAAGGAGATGCTTGCGCAGTATGCGCGCGCAAAGGGATTTAAGATTGCAAATTATACAAAAACCCAGTATCTGGAGGCTGTTTTGCGTAAATATGGTTTCAGGGACTGGGATTCAGTACTTGCTGCAATTGGTCATGGCGGATTGAAAGAAGGTCAGGTTTTCAATAAGCTGGTAGAGGCTTATGATAAGGAAAATAAGAAGAATCTGACAGATGAGCAGGTTCTTGAGGCTGCTTCTGAGACACAGGAGAAGCTTCACATTGCCAAGAGCAAGAGCGGCATTGTGGTAAAAGGAATCCATGATGTGGCAGTCCGTTTTTCCAAGTGCTGTAATCCAATCCCGGGTGATGAGATTGTAGGCTTTGTTACAAGAGGACGTGGAATCACAATTCATCGTACAGATTGTGTCAATGTGCTGAATATGTCTGAGACAGACAGGACACGACTGATCGAGGCAGAGTGGCAGCAGCCTGATACCAAGGAAAAAGAGAAGTATATGGCTGAGATTCAGGTTTATGCAAATAACCGTACAGGGCTTCTTGTGGATCTTTCTAAAATATTTACAGAACGTAAGATCGACCTGCGAAGTATCAACAGCCGTACAAGCAAGCAGGAGAAGGCGACTATTTCCATGAGTTTTGAGATTGGAAGCAAAGAGGAACTGCGTTCCCTGATCGAGAAGATCCGTCAGGTAGAGAGTGTCATTGACGTAGAGAGAACTACAGGCTGATCATGGAAAAATCTGCTGAAACATTATTTTATGGAACTGCTGCAGATTGACAGAAAGGAATAACATGAAGAATTTAGAATTACAGAAATGTATATTAGGACCTGTATATACAAATTGCTATCTCCTTAAGAATAAAGAAACCGGAGAACTGATCATTGTTGATCCCGCAGATTGTCCGGAGAAGATTGAAATGAAGATTTCCCGGATGAATGGAAAACCGGTGGCGATTCTTCTTACCCATGGACATTTTGACCACATTCTGGCTGCACAGGCAGTAAAGGAGAAATATAATATTCCGATTTATGCCTGTCGTCAGGAAGAGGAGATGCTCCGCGAACCTTCGATCAATATGACTGTACATTATGGACAGGGATGTTCTATTGTGCCGGATGTATTTCTGGAGGATCTGGATGTTATCAGACTGGCGGGATTTTCCGTTCAGATGATCCATACACCGGGACATACCAAAGGAAGCTGCTGTTATTATCTGAAAGATGAAGGTGTATTGTTCAGCGGTGATACAGTGTTCTATGGCTCTGTTGGAAGAACGGATTTTCCGGGTGGAAGTACAGCAGAAATCGTGAGAAGTCTCCATAAACTGGTAGATTCGCTTCCTGAAGAGACCGAGGTTTTCCCCGGACATGATGCGTCTACCACTATTGGTTATGAAAAGAGGTATAATCCATTTGTGTAAAATAGGCATTCTGTTTGAGAACAGAGATTTTGAACATGATGTTTATGAACTGATCAAAGCGTTTTATCCCGAAGCGGAGATACATACTCTTTATGAAAATGCTGAAGCAGAGTATGACCTCCGCTTCAGTGTGGAACAGGATAATGACAGTTATATCATAAAATACGAAAGGACAGAGAATCTGTCGAAACAGGAAACAGAGCAAAAAGGGGTAATTTCCGCAGACATACTTTCTAAAGAGAATGCAGGCTGTGGAATACAGGATGCTCATGCTCTGAGAAAAGAGAATAAAGATAATATCAAATATGCTCTGTATCAGTTGTTGGTAAAACTGACGGGCAGAACTCTTCCATGGGGAAATCTGACAGGAATACGTCCTGCCAAACTGGCAATGGGAATGATCGAATCCGGAATGAAAAATACGGAAGCAGCCCGGGAGATGCGTGAGAGATATCTGGTAAGTCCGCAGAAAACAGCGCTTGCCATCACTATTGCAAACAGGGAAAGAGAGATTCTGAAGGATATTGACTATGAAAATGGATACAGCCTTTATATTGGAATCCCGTTTTGCCCAAGTATCTGTCTGTATTGTTCCTTCAGCTCCTATCCGCTGAAAGTGTGGGAGAAGAGAACAGATGAATATGTGGAAGCTCTCTGCCGGGAGGTAAGAGAGACTGCTCTTATGATGAAGGGAAGAAAACTGGACACCATCTATATTGGCGGCGGTACCCCGACTACACTGCTTCCACATCAGATCCGTAAGCTCCTGGATACAGTGGGAGAAGCTTTTGGCTATGAAGGACTGGCAGAGTTTACTGTGGAAGCCGGCAGACCGGACAGTATTACACGTGAAAAGCTGATGGCGATCAGGGAGTATCCGGTAACAAGAATTTCCGTAAATCCACAGACTATGAATCAGGAAACCCTGGATATTATCGGCCGCAGACATACTGTGGAGCAGACAAAAGAAGCGTTTCATCTGGCACGAGAGCTGGGATACGATAACATTAACATGGATCTGATCGTAGGTCTTCCGGGTGAGGATATTCACATGGTAGAGCGGACTCTTGAACAGGTTCGTGAACTGGCACCGGACAGTATTACCGTACATTCACTGGCAGTGAAACGTGCAGCAAGGCTGAATATTTTTAAAGAGAAATATCAGGAAATGTCTTTTGAGAATAATCAGGAGATTATGGATCTGACCATGAAAACCGCATATGAAATGGGAATGGGTCCTTATTATCTGTACAGACAGAAGAATATGAAGGGAAATTTTGAAAATGTTGGCTATGCAAAGGTTGACAAAGCGGGAATTTACAATATACTGATTATGGAGGAAAAACAGCCTATCATCGCACTGGGGGCAGGCGGTTCTTCCAAGCTGGTCTTTGACCATGGACAGAGAATTGAACGTGTGGAGAATGTAAAAGACGTTTCTAATTATATTTCCCGCATTGATGAGATGATCGAGAGAAAACGGACAGCAATAGCTACCTGGCTGTAGGATGTGGAGGTAACATTTTGGACACAGTACAAAAGACAGCGGCAGGTTCACAGCAGAGGATCCTGGAATTTGACCTTGCTTCTGAACTGCATCATGGAATGCTGGTAAGTAATCTGGCTTATGCGGTTGCAGAGGAGATGGGACTGCCGCATGAACAGTGCTATGAGCTTGCAATAGCAGGAATGCTCCATGATATAGGAAAGCTGAAGCTGACAAGTTATATTAACGGACAGGAGCAGGATCCTCTGGTGATCGAGGAACTGAAGTATGTCCGGATGCATTCTACATTGGGATATGAGGAACTTAAAGGGCAGGGATATTCGGATTTTGTATTGGAGAGTATCCTGTACCATCATGAGAATTATGATGGCAGTGGATATCCGTCCAATAAAGCAGGTGATGACATACCCATAGGTGCCCGGATACTCAGAGTCTGCGATGTATATGCAGCATTGATCTCTGACAGACCATACAGAAGAGGATTTGATATTTCTTCAGTTATGGAGTTGATGATCGATGAAGTAAAAAATTTTGATATGCAGGTTTTTCTTGCGTTTCAGAGAGTGGTTCATAATGGAGACGGGCAGAATTTTTATAAAAGAGGAGGACAACATGGCATTAAAGAAGAAACCGGTAACCGGTATGAAGGACATTTTACCAAAAGAGATGGAAATCCGTAATTATGTGATGAACATGATTCGTGAAACATACGGAACATTTGGCTTTTCATCTATAGAGACACCATGTGTGGAGCATATTGAAAATCTTTCCAGTAAACAGGGCGGAGAGAATGAGAAACTTATTTTCAAGATCCTGAAACGTGGGGAGAAACTGAAACTTGCGGAAGCAGAGAAAGAAAGTGATCTGGTTGACTCCGGACTTCGCTACGATCTGACTGTGCCGCTTTCCAGATATTATTCCAACAACGCAAATGAGCTTCCGGCTCCTTTTAAGGCACTTCAGATGGGCAATGTGTGGAGAGCAGACAGACCGCAGAGAGGACGTTTCCGTCAGTTTATGCAGTGTGATATTGATATTCTGGGTGAGTCTACTTATCTGGCTGAGATCGAACTGGTTCTTGCTACCACAACGTTGCTCGGAAAGCTGGATTTCCATAACTTTACGATTCGCATCAACGACAGAAAAATCTTAAAAGCGATGGCGCAGTACAGTGGATTCCCACAGGAAAGCTTTGACACTGTGTTTATCATTCTGGACAAGATGGACAAGATTGGTCTGGAAGGTGTTGCAGAAGAACTGGAGAAAGAAGGATTTGCCAAAGAAAGTATTGACACTTATCTTGGACTTTTCAAAGAAATCACTTCTGATATCGAAGGTGTTCGCTACTGTAAAGAGAAATTAAAAGATGTTCTGGATCCAAAGGTTGCTGAGGACCTTGAAACAATCATTTCTACTGTAGATTCTGTTAAGACAGCAGATTTTAAGATGTCTTTCGATCCGACTTTGGTACGTGGAATGTCTTATTATACAGGACCGATTTTTGAAATCTCTATGGATGAGTTTGGCGGCAGCGTAGGCGGCGGTGGACGCTATGATGAGATGATCGGTAAATTTACAGGAAACAATACATCTGCCTGCGGATTTTCAATTGGATTCGAGAGAATCGTAATGCTTCTTCTTGAGAGAAATTATGAAATCCCGACAAAGAATGGTAAGAAAGCATATCTTATCGAGAAGAATATGCCGGCAGACAAGATGCTGACGATTCTGAAACAGGCTCAGGAAGAGCGTAATGCCGGAACACAGATCAATATTTCTATTATGAAGAAGAATAAGAAATTCCAGAAAGATCAGATGACAGCAGAGGGCTATACAGAGTTTGTAGAATTCTTTAAAGACAGAATGTAATAATTCGTAACTGTTCAGCAACATTGCGAGATAGCAGACTGCCGGATAGTTACAACAATTCTTATAATATAGAAAGCATGAAAAGAGGAAAGAAACATGGCTGAAAGTATGCAGGGACTGCACAGAACATGCCGATGTGCAGAAGTAACAAAGGAAATGATCGGCAAAGAAGTTGTCCTTATGGGATGGGTTCAGAAAGCCCGCGATAAAGGCGGAATTATTTTCGTAGATTTAAGAGACCGTTCCGGTATCATGCAGCTGATTTTTGAGAATGGCAGCATTGATGAAGAAGGTTTTGCAAAAGCAGGTAAGCTGAGAAGTGAATTCGTAATCGCTGTTACCGGTGTGGTAGAAGAAAGAGGCGGCGCTGTTAACAAGAATCTTGCAACAGGTGAAATTGAGCTTCGCGTAAAATCCCTTCGTGTTCTGTCTGAAGCAGAGGTACCTCCGTTCCCAATTGAAGAGAACAGCAAGACAAAAGATGAAATCCGTCTGAAATATCGTTATCTTGACTTAAGAAGACCTGACCTTCAGAAGAATATTATGCTTAAGAGTAAAGTCATGATGCTTACAAGACAGTTCTTCGCAAAAGAAGGATTCCTTGAAATTGAAACTCCGATGCTTGGTAAGAGTACACCGGAAGGTGCAAGAGATTATCTGGTACCGTCTCGTGTTCATCCGGGACATTTCTATGGTCTGCCACAGTCTCCGCAGCTGTACAAACAGCTTCTGATGTGCTCCGGATATGACCGTTACATTCAGATCGCACGTTGTTTCCGTGATGAGGACCTTCGTGCAGACCGTCAGCCTGAGTTTACCCAGATCGATATGGAGCTTTCCTTCGTTGACGTTGAGGACGTTCTGGATGTCAATGAGCGTCTGTTAAAGAAGCTCTTCAAGGAGATCTGCAATTACGATCTGCAGCTTCCGATCCAGCGTATGACCTGGCGCGAGGCAATGGATCGTTTCGGTTCCGATAAGCCGGATCTGCGTTTCGGCATGGAGCTGAAAAACGTATCGGATGTAGTAAAAGACTGCGAGTTTGTTGTATTTAAGAGTGCACTGGAAAATGGCGGCTCTGTCCGCGGTATCAACGCAGAAGGACAGGGCGCTATGCCGAGAAAGAAGATCGATGCGCTGGTTGAGTACGCAAAAGGCTTTGGTGCAAAAGGTCTTGCATATCTGGCAATCCATGAGGACGGTACCTACAAGTGCTCCTTCTCCAAGTTCATGAAGCCGGAAGAGCTGGATGCACTGGTGGCTGCTATGGGCGGTAAGCCGGGCGATCTGCTTCTGTTCGCAGCTGACAAGGATAAAGTTGTATTTGATGTACTTGGAAACTTACGTCTGGAGATCGCTAGACAGCTTGACCTCTTAAAGAAGGATGATTTCAAGTTCCTGTGGGTAACCGAGTTCCCGCTGCTTGAATATTCAGAGGAAGAGGATCGCTACGTAGCTATGCACCATCCATTTACCATGCCGATGGAAGAGGATCTTCCGCTGATCGATACCGATCCGGGCAAGGTACGTGCAAAAGCATACGATATCGTCCTGAACGGTACCGAGATGGGCGGCGGTTCTGTCCGTATCCATCAGGCAGACATCCAGGAGAAGATGTTTGAGGTTCTTGGATTCACGAAGGAGAAAGCACAGGAGCAGTTCGGCTTCCTGATGAATGCCTTCAAATACGGTGCACCTCCTCACGGTGGTCTGGCATACGGTCTGGACCGTTGGGTCAGCATCTTCGCAGGTCTCGACAGTATCCGCGACTGCATTGCATTCCCCAAAAACAACAGTGGACGCGATGTAATGCTGGATGCACCTTCGGCTATTGACCAGAAGCAGCTGGACGAACTGAATCTGACTGTTGAAGTGAAAGAGTAAAAGCAGATACAGAGTAGGAGAGTGAAAGAGTCTGCACGCATTTTTCGTTTTGCGGTAATCGGCACGCTGAATGCCTTGATTATGGCTGTTACCGTTTGGGTAATGATGGACGAACTGGACATCAACTATATGCTCTCCAATGTAACCGCATATATACTTGCACAGATACACAACTTCATCTGGTGCAAGTATTGGATATTCCCTACAGAAAAAAAGAGCAACACTTGGCGACAAGTGCTGCTCTTTTCCATAGCTTTCGGAATGGCTTATGGAGCACAATTCCTTTTCCTCATCGGATTGGTAGAAGGACTGGACTGCAACGAGTACCTTGCCCAGTTCCTGGGATTATTCATCTACGGAAGTGTCAATTTCCTGATGAACAAACGGGTGACATTCCGTTAGTTCTCCCCCAGAGATCCCCGTCGTTATCAGTCAAGAAATCGTTTTGTCAATCCGGCATAGGCATCAATTCTGCGGTCGCGCAGGAAAGGCCACCAACGGCGTACATTCTCCGAACGTTCCAAGTCCACCTCTACAACAATATTTTCCGGTCGTTCGTTCCCTGCTTGGGCCAAGAATTCACCTTGCGGTC
>ENA-OPVU01001780-OPVU01001780.1-human-gut-metagenome-genome-assembly--contig:-NODE-1780-length-10175-cov-1.516304_pt1 | contig 10175 bp, 9 predicted proteins | sample MGYA00241497_ERZ501986 | MGnify/ENA primary metagenome ERZ501986 (study PRJEB25962, sample SAMEA2042995) | human gut metagenome | biome: human gut; feature: human-associated habitat; material: faeces...
TTGTTTAGCTCTTGTTTTCATTTTAGGGCTTTACTTTATAAATCTGGTAAATTTAATTGCGATGAGAATAAGCAGACCTAATCTCCCGCCATATCCATACGGATACGAGCGTGGGGTTGTTGCTTATTTTATCGCAGGGCTTACCAGAGCCTAACATCATAAATAAGCGTACAACCCTGCGCTTTCTTTTTACTATTAACCGCTGTTTGAGGGATGGAACAGCAATAATACATTAGTTATATGTTTTGTCGAAATTGTGGCGCAGAAATGGCCGACAATGCAAGAATTTGCATGAAATGCGGTGTTATGGCTGGAGACGGAGATAAATTTTGCTCGAATTGCGGTGCAGAACCAGACCCCAAAGCAGTCATTTGTGTTAAGTGCGGATATGAACTAAAACCATTTTCATTACCGATTCAAGAACGGCCAGAACGGCCAGCAATACCCCCTAAAGGTTATGATTTTGGCAGTGCTATTCGGGCTGGATTTAATAATTATGCAATATTTCAAGGCAGATCAACCCGTACAGAATTTTGGTACTGGACTTTATTTATTTTGATTGTAAATGGCTTGTTGCTTTGTGGACTTATTTCAGGAATCAGCATTGCGGATGAAACGCAAATTGGAATTTTTGGAGTAGCCTATTCCCTATTTAATTTAGTAACATTATTACCATCTTTAGCTGTAACCATTCGTCGGTTACATGACACTGGGAAAAGCGGATGGAATTTTCTGATTGCCTTAATCCCAATTATAGGGGCATTGGCTTTAATTATATGGTTAAGCATGCCAGGCAATTACTATGCAATATACAGGGACGGAAATATAAAGTCGCACAACCAATAGAGCAAGAATTATAATGAGAACAAACATAACATTAGGAACCTCATTTATCTATCGAGGGTGGATTGGACATATATCTAAACATTGGAGCGGTAATAAATTCAAAGTTTCGATAACCTCAATTTCTCGTTCACCAATAGAGTACGAATTTACGGTTAGCCCCCATTGGTTTGTAAATGAAGATTGGGAGAAAGCAGGCCAATTAGCCCAGCAATATATTGATGAAAATTATGGTGATGCACCAACCATCTAACCTTCAAATATGACTGATAAACAAATTGCATTTTAATAATTCTAATAATAATCGGAATCTGTTTTTATGTTCATACTGACTTGGTGTAATTTCAATCTTTGCAGGGGGCTACTTATACGAAGCAGGTTTTGAAGGGAAATAATTTAGGATCGACTTTGTCAGAGGGTCTTAATATAGGCTCTTTGAAAAAGTTGGTCAGACTATCCAAACAATTAAATAATGAATACAAACCACAAGTAACTATATGAAAAACTACTTACTTATCATTCTGCTGTTGTGTGCAGGAGCATACAACGGTTATGGGCAAAAGAAACAGCCGTCAGATTACCACCTGCAAAAAGCCATCGACCTAATGCAGAATAACGGCGACGAAAAGGAAGTGATGGAATGCCTCGACCAACAGCTTCAAGAAACTCCCGACAATGCCGATGCAAGGGTGGTTCGTGCAACTTTATACCTTAAACAAAAGAAATACGGAAATGCACTTTCGGATATGAACCTTGCTATAAAATACTATAAAAAAGGTGGGATATTCCCTAAATACACTATATACTGGGGACGCGCCCGCGCATATTATGATATGGAAGATTTCGACAAAGCACTTGCCGACTATGATACCGCTTACAAATTAGTGTTGAAAGACAAGAAAGGAACAACGGATATTCACGATATTCTTTATGAACGAGCACAGATTTATTACGATTTAAAAGATTATGCGAGTGCAGATGCGGACTATTGGCAGATGTTGAAACATGATGAAGCCGATCAGGTCGCCATGATTGGCCTTATCCGCAATATGATTGCCCGTAAGGAATATGATAAAGCATTGGAATTGGTCAATGAGTGTGAGAAATATGATGCTGATTACGACGAAGTTTATCGGTTTCGAATGCAGATTTATGATAAGACGGACGAGGTGGACAAGGCGATTGATGATGCTATTGCTTATTTCGATAAATCGGACAATCCGAGTTTGGAACTGACGAATCCGATTTTCAAGAAGCATTTGAGTTATGCTTTGGCACAGGTCAATGCAAAAATTGCTTATGAAAACGATAACTACGGTTGGAAAATGTTACGCACAACTATCTATGAATTGGGGCATGATTATATAGGGGCGATTAAGGCTTACGATGACATAGAGAAAGAGTTCGGCATATCGCCTCAAATCCTTTATTATCGCGCCAACTGTTATAATGAAATCGGCAATATGGAACGAGCTGTTGCCGATATGACCAGAAGTATTGAACTAGTAGAAAAGGATAAAAACTACTTACCCTTTCTAATTGGTCGTAGAGCCGATTACTACCGAATAGGCGGCGATTATAAAAATGCCATTATAGATTACACTACATATATGGAGCTTGATCCAATGAGTGCATATCCTTATTATGGCCGAGGCTGGAGTTACGAGTTATCTGGAGACGAAGAATCCGCAATGAAAGATTACAATGCAGGGATTGACGTCGATAAAAGTTATCCTTATATTTTCTTGCAGCGAGGTGAATTGTATTTGAAACGTGGAGAAAAAGAGAAAGCCAATGCTGATTTCAATGAGGTAATAAGCCAAGATACCGTTGCCCAAAGTGGCAGTTGCCGTCAATATGCCCTTCACTTTTTAGGAAGGGATGCCGAAGCCCTCGAATGGATGGATAAAATCATTGCTGCCGATTCAATAGAAAGTGGTAGCTATTACGATAAATCATGTCTGTTGGCACGCATGGGACGATTGGACGAATCTGTTGCGGCACTTCGCAAAGCCTTTGAAAATGGTTATCGCTCGTTTGCACATATCGAGCATGATGACGATATGGATGCAATTCGGGAACTGTCCGAATTTAAGCATCTAATTGAAGAATATAAGGCAAAACCTATTCGAATAGAAGCCGATGATGAACAGGCAGAAGATAAGATTGAAACGATTTCCGAGATACAGATGAAAAAGATGTATAGCGGACTTTATGAAATACCCTGTACGATTAATGAATTGCCTTTAAAATTCTTTTTCGATACGGGAGCAAGTACGGTTACAATCTCCTCGGTGGAAGCTAATTTTATGCTTAAAAATGGCTATTTAAAATCAGACGATATTAAGGGCAAAGAATATTACAGCGTGGCAACTGGCGAGATTCACGAGGGTACGACAATCCGTCTGCGTGAAATCAAGATTGGCGATGCCATTCTGCGTAATGTTGATGCTTCGGTTGTCCACAACCAGCAGGCTCCGCTATTACTCGGCCAGACAGTTCTGGAACGGTTCGGAACGGTTACTATTGACAATATCAATTCAAAATTGATTATCAAACAAAAATAGAACAAGGAACATATAGACTTTCTCCAATTGAGCGATTCGTTGGAGAAAGTTTTATTTGTTCGTTGGTGACATAATTTTCACAGGCTATATAAACAGGACATTTCATAATTGCGTCACACGGTCAACCAGAATATTTAGGACTGTGGGAGCCAAGAGGACCGACTTTGACAAGGGGGCTTATAATAGACCCTTTGAAAAAGTTGGTCCGATTTTATCAAACGATGACAGAAACAAAAATAAAACAAATGCAGGAGAAAATCAATGTAGGGATTCTATTGCCCGAAAGCGTCTGATTGAGAAAACCAAGACAGAGAACGGTAGTAACGGAACAGACGCACGTATTAGAGGTAAAGAATATTACTCCACAAAAAATGGAGTTATATATACTATATATCTTAAAAGGTTAAGGGCAGGCCGAAAAAATGCAGTTTTCCTTTGACAACGACAAGTGACAGACTAAAAACGAGGGGCTATATAATTACCCTTTCGACATAGTTTGTCACTTTCTCTATTTATCAAACAATCAACTAATTCACTTAATTTATTAACCCAACTTTGGGAAAAACGAATCACCCGAAATGTTTAAACCAATGTTTAAACCGAAATTGGTTATGAACACCACCCTCACAACCGTCCTGTACACCTCTAAAACCCTATCTGACGGCACTCACCCCCTCATGTTACGGCTCACGAAAAACCGCCGAATCAAGTACATCAGCCTGCACATTTCCCTCGATGCCAAATTTTGGGACTTTGACAAAAGCCGTCCCAAGCGGAATTGCCCCGATAAAGAGCGCATAAACACCCTTATTGAAACCAAGACGAAAGAGTTGCAGGAGCAGATTTTGGACTTTAAAACCAGCGACAAGGAATATACACTAAACACGCTTCTCGAAAAGGCATCCCGCAAGGTCGTGCGCCAAACCGTCAGCGAATATCTGAACGGCTACATCGACCGCCTGCTGGCCGAGAAACGTGTAGGCAACGCCAAAACCTTTCAGGAACTCCGCACCTCGCTGACGAAATTCTGCCGTTCGCTGGACTTTTATTTTATAGACATCGACGCCGAGTGGCTGAAACGATACGAACAATGGCTGCGGGTGGAACGGCATTATTCCGACAACTCCATTGGCATCCGTTTCCGTTCGTTGCGGGTGCTGTACAACAGCGCAATCACCGACGGTCTAATCAAAAAGGCAGACTACCCTTTCGACACGTTCAAAGTGAGCCGATTCAAGGAAGCCACGGCCAAACGGTCGCTAACGAAAGAGGATATAAGGCGGATTATGGATTGCGAGGTACGCACGCTGACCAAGTACCCCAAACCGTTCCTGCAACTGGCAAAGGACTTGTTCCTGTTCAGCTACCTGTCGTGCGGCATCAATCTGACAGACATTTTGCACATCCGCTATGCAGACATCGTGGACGAACGGTTGGTTATCAATCGTCAGAAAACAGGTAAACTCCTGTCGTTCCAACTCCAACCTGCCGCCCTCGACATCCTCGACAAGTACCGCCAACCGAACGCACATCCGCAGGATTACATTTTCCCTGTTTTAAGGCGTTCTGTTCACGTTACGGCGCAACAGCAGTACGGACGGGTGCAACGGACGAACAAGCGGATAAACCGCTATCTGAAACTAATCGGCGAGCATCTGCACCTGCCTATCACGCTCACGACATACGTTGCGCGGCACTCGTTCGCAACTGTTCTGAAAAGGTCGGGAGTTTCGACATCCATCATTTCGGAATCGCTGGGGCACAGTTCGGAAAAGATTACGCAAATCTACCTCGATTCATTCGAGAACTCGCAGATAGATGCGGCCATGCAAAACTTATTGTGAGGTGGTGACAAGGTTTGAAAAAAGGTCTATCTTATAGCCCCCGAAACCAAGTTTGTCACTACCTTTTAAGGGATTATCCGATTGCATCGGGTAGTCCCTTTTCTTTTTTCTGCGGTCGTCAGTTGCGGTTGAAAGCGGAATTTTGTAAATTCGTCTTTATAAAGATACTCCTATGCAAGAAGAACAAACCTTTTACCCCGTAACGACCGAATATTTCACCGCTTGCCTGCCCTTACTGGAAAAATATTTCGGCATCACGGCAGGCTATTTCAACAAAGAACTTTCAAATGCCAAATGTCTGATACCTCACCGAGAGGATAATATCGTAAAGTACAGCATTAAAGAGGATTGCAATCTGGTTTTGCCGTTTCGACACCTCGAATGCCATGATTTGTTGTCGCTTATCAACTCTTACGGGACAATTACCCCGATAATAGAGGAAGCCCTATTACTGGTGGCCTACTGCATCCGTGAACGGCAGATCGACGAAAACGAATACAATGACCTTATTCAGTTTCATACTTGGGACATATACCAAAGCGAATGGGCGCACCTATTGCTTTTTATGGAGCAAATGGAGGCACGGGCATTTCAAGGCAACGAACAGACCGCTATCACAATTCGCACCAACAACGGGATCAAGGAAAAGATTTCTATTCCGAACAGCGATAACTGGTTATTCCGTCTGATTAAAAAGGAACTTGCAGGCTATTTTCCCGAAGTACAGACAGCCGAGAAAGCACGGCAAGATATTCAATGGCGCAAACCGTCTGCGGGACGAAAAAAGGATAATGCCATCTATTCGGCAGTTGCATACGGCATTTACCGAATGCTCCATGAAGAAAACGCAATACCCAGCCAGCCCGATATGCCGAACGAATTATGCGCATTTATTCACGACTTTGCACGGCAGATGGGTTGCTATTCCGATAATAAAGGGTGGGATGGGGCCTATAATCCCGATCGAATCCGTGCCGATCTTGCCGCCTATCTGAAACCCTCGGCCATAACACCACGATTCAGACCGATATCATTGCAGAGGCAGGTTATCATGCAAGATTTTGATTTTCCGCTATTGGACTGATCGGACTATATAACCATACCATTTAAGGGAGCCGTTTATCGCGGTTCCCTTTCTTTTTCTGCCAAAAATCTGCCAGTGTCATGACATCTGCCGTTTTGTCATAACCGACAGATTTACAATGCTTTTTCAATATATTTTATAACATTTTCAATAGCAAAGGTAATGAATAGGTCTATTTTTAAGGGCTATTCTCTATTTTTTCAAAGTCTGCAAAGGTTGGATTTATGCAGGTTCAGAAGCCAGAATCCGCGAATAAAGCGTACGGTTATTCGAGAGATTCGGGGAGTAGCCGACAGCCTGCAAAAGAGGCGGTAAAATGAAAAAATACGACCGATGAAGTGCAAACTGTAAACAGTTGAAAACCAGAGATAAATAATAGGTCTAAATAATGCCTGTAATCTCTATCTAAAATGATTCGGAGAAGCCCGAAATACTCCGTTTCTTTGCAGTCGTGAACGAGGTCGGAGCGTACGGCCGACCAAAGTTGCAGGGAGTAGCCGACAGCCCGAAAGAGGCGGCAACAAACCTTAATAAAAAAGATAACGATTATGGAAACGATTGTAAAAATCAATGGCAATGCAAACTCAAATTTTAATAATATGAAAAATATCGGAGATGAAGTGGTCTTTAAAGAAAACGGGATTATACAAAACAGGGCGAAAGAAGTGTTGGATAAAGCTACCGTTCTCTTGGAAAAGATTGAACGGGAAGGACTTTTTACAGCCTTGGAAAAAGGAATTTTTGCCGATATCAAGCGTCCCAAAAACGGAGGAAAAGGCTTGGACGGCGTTTGTGCCAAGGGAAAGAACTATAGCAATCCTTTTGTAGAGATCATGATGAACAGATAACAAAAATCGTAAATCAAATAAAGATTATGAGCGGAGGTTTATATTCAACAGAAGGGAGAGATTTCGATCAAACCCTCGATCTGAAAAAGATAAAACCCTACGGGGATACGATGAACGACGGAAAGACACAGCTGAGTTTCACTTTACCTGTACCTGCCGGAGATGAAGCGATAGAGGCTGCTAAACAGTTGATGAAAAAAATGGGATTTGAAAATCCTCAGGTGGTGTTTCATCAAGAACTGACGAAAGGATATACTTTTTTTAATTGTTATGGAAATTGTGTACACACGGTAGATTATAGCCATATCTATGTGCCGAAAGTGGAATCGACCAAGTGGGATATGGGAGAGACCGATCAGTTTGTCCGGGAACATATCGGTCGGAAAATTGTGGTGATCGGAGCTAGTACCGGAACAGATGCCCATACGGTGGGAATCGACGCTATTATGAATATGAAAGGTTTTGCCGGACATTATGGTTTGGAGCGGTATGAAATGTTCGAAGCCTTGAATATGGGTAGCCAGGTGACCAACGAGGAATTTATCGCTAAGGCTATCGAGTTGAAAGCCGATGCTTTATTGGTTTCGCAGACCGTGACTCAGAAAGATATTCATATTAAAAATCTGACGGAACTCGTGGAGATGTTAGAAGCCGAAGGATTACGGGACAAAGTGATCCTGGCTTGTGGTGGTCCCCGGATTTCACACGAGTTGGCGAAAGAATTGGGGTACGATGCCGGCTTCGGGATGAATACCTATGCCGACGATGTCGCCTCGTTTATTGCGCAGGAATTGGATCGAAGAATGAATCATTGAAAATATACAAGCTATGGAAAAAGAACAAATCAGGGAAGTGATTGCCAGGAGAGTGGCAATGGAACTCCACGATGGAGACGTGGTGAATCTGGGTATCGGTTTGCCGACTTTAGTACCGAATTATCTGCCTGAAGGTGTCGAGGTCATCTTACAAACGGAGAATGGATTGATCGGTATGGGGCCGACTCCTGCTCCGGGAGAAGAAGATCCGGACTTGATCAATGCCGGCGGTGGAGCGATAACGGCTCTGCCCGGAGCGGCCAGCTTCGATAGTGCTACTTCGTTCGGTATTATCCGGGGCGGACACGTAGATGTCAGTATCCTGGGGGCCTTGCAAGTAGATGAAAAAGGAGATTTAGCCAACTGGATGATACCGGGGAAAAAAACACCGGGAATGGGAGGAGCGATGGACCTGCTGATGGGAGCCGGTAAGGTGATCCTGGCCATGGAACATACGGCAAAAGGAAATCCGAAAATCCTGAAAAAATGTACTTTACCTTTGACAGCCAAGGGGCAGGTGAATATGATCGTTACAGAAATGGGAGTTATGGAGATCACACCCGGGGGAATTGTACTGAAAGAGATACATCCTGAGTTTACGGTAGAACAGGTGCAGGCAGCTACAGAAGCAACTCTGATCGTTGCCCCGGATTTAAAAAAGATGTGCTGAACGACGAAAGCGTATTGAAGGAAATCACGATGGAGGATGGATGGTGGATACCTCTAGCCCGAATCGTAAACTATAAATTAAAAAAGGTATGGATTTTTCATTATCAAAAAAAGAGATATTGTTTCAGCAGATGATCAGAGCATTTGCTGAGAAAGAAGTAAAACCGCTGGCGGCAGAAGTGGACGAAGAAGAGAGATTCCCTGTCGAAACGGTAGAAAAAATGGCGAAACTGGTGACGATTCCGGGAATCGGGTTCACGTTCCAGCCTTCGGAAATGGCGAAACTGGGGATTATGGGTATCCCTTTCCCGGTGGAATATGGCGGAGCCGGTGGTGATAACGTATTGTATTCTATGGCTGTAGAGGAATTGTCCCGGGTATGTGCAACGACCGGGGTTATTGTTTCTGCCCATACCTCTTTGTGTGCTTCTCCGATCTATGAATTCGGAAATGAAGAACAACGGAAAAAATATTTACCCAAATTATGTTCGGGAGAATGGATCGGAGCTTTTGGTCTGACCGAACCGAATGCAGGTACCGATGCCTCTGCCCAGCAGACGATGGCTGTTGCTGAAGGGGAGCATTATGTGCTCAACGGCTCCAAAATTTTTATTACCAATGCTGCTTATGCACACGTTTACATTGTTATGGCGATGACCGATAAGTCGCAGGGTACACGAGGAATCTCTGCTTTTATCGTTGAACGGGATTTTCCGGGATTTTCCATCGGTAAAAAAGAGAAAAAGATGGGGATCCGGGGATCCGCAACCTGTGAGTTGATTTTTGAAAATTGTATCGTCCCGAAAGAAAATCTGTTGGGAAAAGTGGGGGAAGGCTTCAGGATTGCAATGAAAACACTCGACGGCGGACGTATGGGAATCGCTTCACAGGCCTTGGGTATTGCTCAGGGGGCTATGGATGAAACGGTGAAGTATGTAAAAGAACGGAAACAATTCGGACGGTCCATCGGACAGTTTCAGAATACTCAATTCCAATTGGCCGATTTGCAGACCAGGATTCAGGCTGCCCGTCTGCTGGTGCGTAAAGCAGCTTGGAAAAAGGATATGAAACAACCTTATTCTGCTGACTCTGCACAGGCTAAATTGTTTGCAGCCGAAACAGCGATGGAGGTGACGACCAAAGCAGTACAATTCCATGGAGGCTACGGTTATACCCGTGAATATCCGGTGGAACGAATGATGCGGGACGCCAAGATTACAGAAATCTATGAAGGAACGTCTGAAGTACAACGGATGGTGATTGCAGCTGCATTACTCAAATAAGAGTGGAGAAAAGATAATCGATAAATGAAAAAATGATAAACGTATGAAAATAGTAGTATGTATCAAACAGGTGCCGGATACAACAGAGATCAAATTGGACCCCGCTACGGGGACGATGATCCGGGATGGGGTGCCCAGCATTATGAATCCCGACGATAAAGGGGGACTGGAAATGGCTTTACAATTAAAAGATAAATATGGGGCGGAAGTCACGGTAATAAC
>ENA-OPVU01001784-OPVU01001784.1-human-gut-metagenome-genome-assembly--contig:-NODE-1784-length-10150-cov-3.634175_pt1 | contig 10150 bp, 10 predicted proteins | sample MGYA00241497_ERZ501986 | MGnify/ENA primary metagenome ERZ501986 (study PRJEB25962, sample SAMEA2042995) | human gut metagenome | biome: human gut; feature: human-associated habitat; material: faeces...
ATCGCTTCGCTCCAAATGCTCCTTGCCTGTAATCTCTTTTGAGATGCCCCTTTCCATCTCCAAGCACTCAGCCAAAACCGTCTGCATTTCGCTCATGGCTTTCTCGTCAAGCTTGCAGGACTTGCCCGTATCGTGGTTCATCCAATCCCATACGATGTGGGCGTGTAAGTTTGGCTTCCACGTGGCATTGTCGCCGGGTATTCCGTAATGCCCCTCGTCACGGTGAATGAACACTTGCAGGGCTGTGACACCCCAACGCTCGTTACACACCTTGCAGAACTTCTGCAACTGCTCCATCGTGGTATCTTCCTTGATTACCACCACGCCCTCTTTGAGCGGAGTGCTGCCACGAACGATGGTCACCTTGCCCGTCTTCTTGTTTACCCGTTCACGGTCTTTGGTCTGCATCGCACGGCCTGTCTTTTCCTTGACCATCCGCTTGATATTGTCATAGTGCGTCCGCAGTTCGGGAGTGCCGAAGTCGGGATTTATCCACTGTTCGTTATCGGTGGAAAGTTCGGGAACGACATAGATTCTGGACTCCCCGATATTACGCATATACTCGGCAGTCCTTCGGTTGTGCGCCTCGCTCGATGCGATGTTGCAAGGCTTGATATGTATGCTTGATTTTGTTGCCATAGCTTCTTTTTTTTGTTTGCAATTGATTATTCTGCTCGCTTTCGTAGAGGGGTTCTTAGGGGTAACCCATAAGCGGAGATTGCAAAGAGAGGGTCACTCTTTGCTCGGGGTTCTCAGGGGTGAAACGCCCTGAGTGGGTCATTAGGGCAAAGCCCTAATCCCCTCGGGAGAGCCCACAACTACGAAAGCGGAGCGTGTAGTTATAGTGGGCTATAACCGAAAGCCGTTTTTCTTTTTCGGTGGTCGGCTGTGCGTTTCCTTTGCAGACCGGACTTGCCTGTTTCTTTCAGTCTGTTTCTGTAAGTATTCGTTCAAATCCTTGCATCCGCTGTAGGTCTGCGAAGCATCACGGATATATAAGTCCCTGCCGTATTCCATACGGATTTGTTGGAGTGCTTCCATCCCTGTACGGTCATTGTCAAAGAAACAATGGATTCGCTCGTAGTTCCCCAAAGGATAGAGGGCTTTGGAAACATTGGCTACGGAGTTCAGCACCATATAATCTTGCCTGTCCAGTTCGGGATATTTCGGGCAATTCTCCAATCTCAAAGTAAGGAATGAAAGATAGTCCATAAAACCTTCGAACACATAACACGTTTCCCTTGCTGTCCCCGATTGTCTGATGTGGGATATTTCCTTTGGGGCAATACAGCCTTTGAAATATCTGTTGCGGATTTCATACCCACCCGATACATTAGGAAAGGCGATGGCGAAATACCGTTTGCCGTTATGGGTGAAGTGCGCTTCACTGCATTCTCTTTTCGCCAGTGCAATGTTTATTCCCCTTTCCTGCAAGTAGGTGAGCAGGAAAGGAGAAGAAAGCGGCACAATCTCCAGTTGTTGAAAACTTGGCTCGGAAGATGACTGCTTGCCAAAAGAAAAAGATACGGGACGAATACGGGGTGTCTGTTCTTCGATTCTTTGCAGGAGAAATGGCACATGGTCGGAACAATAAAGTTCCTGTGCCAGTGCGATGATATTCCCACCCTTGCCGAGTGCAAAATCATACCATTGGTTGCGTTCGGTATTCACCTTGAACGAGGCTTCCGTTTCTTCCCTTAGCGGTGATTTGTACCACAGGTTTATCCCTTGCTGTTTGACGGGAGAAAAGCCCAGACTGTGCAGATAATCTGCTATCTTGATTTGTTTCGCTGTCTGTATATCCATAAAATGAAAGGTTTAATGATAATTGAATTGGTTTATTTCTCTTTTCGCCCGTACCTCTTTATGAAGTACGGTCTATAATCACTTCACTTTATTTTCGTATATATAGAGTACGGTAATAAAGTGAAGCGGTTTTACCACATTCCGCAACCACTTCGCTTTATCCCTAATATATAGACCCTCGGAATAAAGTGAAGCGATTGCAAGGTGTGGGTTAATAGTGGAAGTCGGGCATGAACGTGTACTTTCTGCCGTTCTCCTGCACTATCATCCGTTTGTTCCGAAGCATGGTGATGAGCGATACCGCCTTTTTATGGTTCAGCTTTACACCCACTGACACGTATGTCTTGATTAAGGTGTCTTCCAGCTCCTTGTAGCCGTATTCCTCTTTCAGCCCGAAAACAGCTTCCAGTGCGATTCGGTGCTGATGTTCGGTGATATGCCTGTAAGGGTCGAACTTTTCCTCTTCCGGTCTTCCCGGTTTCTTGGCTTTGGGCTTGTACCCCTCCATGAGTTCGGGCAGGGCGTTGTCATTGATACGGAATGCGAAAGGCTCGAAGTCCATTGCCCGTATGTGCATGGCTGAAACATTGCTTATATCTCCATTGTTCTTGTCCTTTTCCACAAGGAGTACGGTTTCTGCCTTGTTGTTCAGTTCAGTACCGATATGTCCCCTCGCGTTCTCATCCCCCTTGTTCTGGTGGAGTATCGTGTGGATATGTATCTGCCTGTCGTCCGTCCACTGCATCAGTTTGGATATGATGCGTGTCGATTCACCGGGACTGTTGATGTCATATACCATGTCACGGATGCCGTCTATGATTACAAGGGCTATGTCAGGCGTATTGTAGATAGCCTGCTCTACAATCCTGATACGCTGTTCGGGCGTGTATTTCCTCAAAGCGAGAAATTCAAGATGCTCATTGTCCCTGTCATCGGGAAGTCCTGCCATCCGTAAAATACGTTTCATGACTTTCAGGCAATGATAAGGGCTCTGTTCCGTGTCCACATAAAGGATTTTCCGTTTGTCTTCCGGAAGTTCCGCCACATATCGCAATACCGTACCGTTCTTCAATGTGGCGGCTACGATAGCCGACACATTGAAAGTTTTTTTGCTCTTGGCTTTGCCGATGGATGCGCTGAAATTCCCCAATGTTCCTATGACGGAACCATGTACTTTGAGAATTTCAGGTGCTTTCTCGTAACTTTTCGACAGGCTCAAACGTGAGGCTTGCCAAAGGATTACGGCTTCTTCTGCCGATATTTCCTTGTTGTCTTTCATATAATCCATAAGTACACCTCCCGTTATTTCCGTCCTCCGGTTTTCTTTCCGGCCAGTTCAAGGGCAAGTTCCGCATCAATGATAATCTTGCGCCCTATTTGCGTAATGGCTTTGTCAATCTTTCCGCTTTTCTTTATACGGTTGGCGGTGGGCAGACTGCACCCGAACAGTTTGGCAATGCCAAGTATTCCGTACACATACTTTCTTTCTGTGTCCGTGACGGGCTGCGGTTGCGCTTCCGTTTGGTTGGAAGCGTGCTTGCTTAGGAATATGAACTCTTCGCCTGTCATCTGCCAGACGGGTTTTAATAATAACTCTTGAAGATTTGTCATCGTCCAATCTTTTTAGTCGTTAAACAATCAGCCCTGCGCACTGGCTGTTATTTCTGTTCTCGAACGATGCAAAATTAGGTATGGTTATAAGTGGTAAGGATGTGGATGATATAAATAGGATATTGCGCTATTTCATTAAATATCAGATAGAAAAAAATACCACTCAAAAAATATTTTGAGTGGTAAAAGTGGAATTTTCGTGAAACATCAATGAATATCACAGACTAGCAGAAAGAATCGTGTTTGTTTATGAATCTTTTTAATATGTGGTCAATCAGGATTATGTTTGAATCTAATATTTAAAATTTCTCTCATTTTGTTTATTTGTTCTTGCGTTGCTTTACCTAGTTCTTTTCTTGGAATTTTCAATCTGCGCATCTTGTTCTTAATGATTCTACTTAATGTTTTTTCCCATTTGGGACTAATGCCAGTATCAGGAATTTCTATTATAATATGGTCACTCACTTGAGAAACCTTTTCGCCTTTATGTCCATAAGCGATTCTTAGGCCTTTTGATTGAAAAATGGCATCAATAATAGAATAATGATTCTTCAAAGAAAATACAATGCTAAAATTATAATCTATAGGTTTATAGAATCTTATATTTAAGATCCATCTATCGGCATTAAATAATGATGATAATGTTCCACCCCACTGAACTTCAACATCTCCCATGGATATATTGGAATGTAATTTAATGATTTCTTTTATATAATCATCTTCTTTAGAACTGATTACTATAGAAGGTATTAATCGCCCATCTGCGTAATCTCGACTTGCAAATAACCCTTCTTCATTGATATTATATATTGGTGTTGATATTTTTTTAATCATCATAATGAATCTCTTTGATTAATAAACTTTCCGCTTTAGATACGTTATTCTCTACATCTTGAACAATTATTCTATATCTCTCAATGCGTCTATTTTTTAAAATTTCTGGAATTTGAAAAATAACCCAACCATATTTTATATCCTTAGGTTCTAGTCGAATATTGTTATCATATTTTTCAATTTGAGAGTGGTATTTTTTATGAAATAAGTTTTTATCATGTGATAATTTTATAGTTCTTATAATACCGTTCTCTATGTAATCTATTTCTAATTTGGGTAGAACTGTATTTCTATAAGAAGATTTGTTTTTTATCGTAATACAAAATACAGCATGTGTGTGTTTTGAAGAATTATATGATATTCTATAGCAATTCTCTATATAAACAGAGAAATTTGGCTTTTTGGATATAAAATCTTCTTTGTCCATCCTATGCTTTTGATTTGAAATTATTATTTGTCTCATTGTGATAAAAAGTGTAATAATGCCTATAATTATGCCTATTATTACATTATTTTCTTGTATTAATTCCAACATAAGCTTAACGATATAAATAATACTACTTATTTAAATTAAATATACATTTCATTTCTTTGGCGAATTTCTGGTTGCTGTCACTCGGAAAATCGGAAACGGGTTCTTTGTACTTCGACCTGTAATAGCTCTCGTCAATATCCAGTAGTTTCAATATCTTGTCTCGCCATTCATCCCTGTATTGCTTGGATAGTTTTTCGCTCATCAGGAATATCAGGTAACACACCCGTATCTTTTCCCTTGCCTTGATTTTTAGTTTGTTCTTGCAGGGGTACAGGTTTATATTGGCATAGAAGTCCGCTATGGTAATGGCTTCGAACTGTTCCCCGACACAGGTTCCATGAATGGGCGAAAGCGGCTTCATGTCAAAATATTCATGCTGTTCCTCCGGTGTATTCTGTACTTCTTCTTGCGCATTTTGCTCGACAGATTCCTCCGGTCGTTTCTCTTTCACATCATCAGGAAGGTACTTTTTCAAGATTTCCATAAAAAGAATACTCAGGCGGTAAACATTATCGGAAAGGTTTTCCGTATATTGAAAAGCCTCTTTCCTGTCTTGCTTTTGCAATTCATAGAGTTTGTCCAATTCCTTCTTTTCCTTGTCGTATTCAGCCTTGCAGCGTTCATACTCCTTCTCGGCTTGCTTCTCTTCCTCTGCCGTATGTTCCCTGTAGCCAATGGAATCATATCTGTTATATGCTTCATTCAAGGGCTTGCTTAATTTTTGTGTAACTCTCAACTGCGCTTCTATATCAGTGTCATATCTGCCAGCGAAGTTGTAGCATACACGGGAAATTATCTCATCATCAAACAATGGATGTTTTTCGTAAATCAGTATGTTCTTCTCTATCTCGGTTCTCAGGCTGTTGAGAATCAGAGTATATTGTTCTTTATGTTTGTCAAGCACCAGTTCAAGGATAGCGGCTTCAAAAGCTGTTGTATCATTGTATTGCTTATAGAAGTCCGTGATGAATTTCTGCTTGTCAAAAGAGAAAGTATGGCTGATTATAAAATCGCTGTATATTCGATTGAGTTCGCCATATTGGGGAATCATAATCTGTATTTCTACTGCCATGTACACTTAGTTTATGGATTCTTATCTTTATCAAGAAAGGAAGTCAGTTCTTCCTCTACTTCTTCTATACTTGGCAGAATTGATTTTAAATTCTCAGGTATAGCCTTGCTCAACTGGTAATCACTGATGCCTATCGGCTGGTCGTAGCCTGTCAAGGCGTATTGTGCTACAACTTCGTCTTTTCCTTTGCACAGCAACAACCCGATAGTCTTGTTGTCATTCTCTCCCCTCATCTTGTCATCCACCACATTGATGTAGAAGTTCAGTTGTCCTGCATACTCCGGTTTGAATGGGGTAGCCTTTAATTCCACTACGATGTATGCGTGTAGGGGAATGGAATATAGAATAAGGTCGGCAAAGAAATCGCTGTTGCCTATTTGAAAATGCTTTTGTCGGGCGACAAAGGCAAAACCGTTGCCCATTTCCAACAAATAACGGGTAACGTGCTTTACCAGTTGCTCCTCTATGTCCCTTTCGTCTGCCTTTTCTTTCGCTCCTGCCAAATCGAAGATATACGGGTCTTTCAGTAGGTAATTGGCAAGGTCGCTTTGTGGTGCCGGAAGTGTGGCTGTGAAATTGTTTACCTTGTTGTTGCTGATTTGTCTGTTATATAGGTTGGTTTCAATTTGTATTTTAAGAACATTGCTGCTCCAGCCCATTTCTACAGACTGTTTCATGTACCAATATCTCACACCTAACGGCAACGAACTGTCAAGTATAACCATTTGGCTTGCCCAGTTTATTCTGGCAATAGGGGATGTCAAGAAAAACTTTTCTATCTCACTAATCTCCATCCTGTAAATGGCAGAAACAGTTTTCGCTACATCCTGAATTTGCGCAGGAACTTCCTGCGTAATTTTTAAAGACTGACAATCAGCGGATTGTATTTGCGCAGTAAGTTCCTGCGTAAATTGTCCGTTGTTTAGTTTCAATACTTCATCTGTAACATTCTGTATGCTTGGAACAGACAATCTTGCATCCGTATCAATGAAACTTCGTAGCACGTTCAGCGGATATGACCGTGCGAATTGGCACATATAAGTAAGGTTACGTTCCGAATAGCCTTTCTTTTCAGGATAATTGAATCGGATAGCCTTTGCCAGTTGCTTGATGATTTTGCTTCCCCAGCCTTGTAAGTTCTGATGATACAGGATATAGTTGCCCATTTTCCAGTAATGGAATAGCATTTGCGCATTGGCTGCGGTAATCAGCCGGACTTGCGCTTGTTCTATTTCCGAACCGACAGCATGAACAAATGCGTCAAAGTTCGTTCTTTCTATATGATGTTCTTTGTTGTTTTCCATGTTTCAATGTTTATTGTTGTCGCAAATATAATTCAAATAGTGGATAATTTATGAAACTGATTGATACTTTTATAGTTGGTTAAACTTGTTCATGGCATTTGCCTTAATATCATCCGCTATGTCAATATAAGGTTTCATGGCTTTATAGTCGCTATGCCCCGTCCATTTCATTACTACCTGTGCCGGAATACCGAGAGCCAGCGCATTGCAAATAAATGTTCTTCTTCCTGCATGGGTGCTTAGCAATGCGTATTTCGGGGTGACTTCATCTATACGTTCATTTCCTTTATAATAAGTCTCCCGTACAGGCTCATTGATTTCAGCCAGTTCCCCCAATTCTTTCAAATAATCATTCATCTTTTGGTTACTGATGACGGGCAGTACCATATGGTTTTCAAAATGAACTTCCTTGTATTTTTCAAGTATGGCTTTGCTGTGGTCGTTAAGTTCAATTATCAGACTGTCTGCCGTTTTGACTGTGGTAACTTCGATATGGTCGGGTTTCACATCGCTTCTTTTCAGGTTACGAACATCTGAATATCGCAGGCTTGTGAAGCAACAGAATAGGAAAACATCCCTGACACGTTCCAAATATTGTTTGTCATGCGGTATCTGATAATCTTTCAGTCTGTTCAATTCGTCCCAAGTCAGGAATATCACCTTTTTAGAGGTGGTTTTCAATTTGGGTTTGAAAGTATCGTATGCCATGTTCTGATGATGCCCTTTTTTGAAGCTCCAGCGCAGAAACCATTTGAGGAATCCCATCTGTTTGCCGATGGTGCTGTTCCTCATATCCTTTTTGTCACGCAGGAAATTCACATACTCGTTCAAGCCGAACTCATTGAAGTATTCAAAGGTTACATCTTCCTTGAACTCTTTGAGGTGGTTTTTCACTGCTGAGAATTTCTCGTAGGTGGATGCCGTCCAATTATTCTGATTGCCACACTCCTTTACAAATTCATCGAATACCTCCCAAAAGCTTATCTGTGTTTCTTCCTGCTGCTCTTCGTTGGCATCTTTCATCCGCAGGTTGAACGCATCCTTTAGCTGTTGGGTGGTTGGCATGGCTTCCTGTACCTCAAATTCCTTGAATACGTTTTGAATCTCGGCATAGTATTTCAGCAAGTCCGCATTGATTTCGGATGCGCTTTGCTTTAGTTTGTTGGTGCATCCGTTCTTTACCCGTTGTTTGTCGGCATCCCATTTGGCTACATCAATCCGATAGCCTGTTGTAAACTCGATGCGTTGGCTTGCATATATGACACGCATACGGATGGGTACGTTCTCCACGATTGGCACTCCGTTCTTTTTCCGGCTTTCCAATGCAAAAATGATGTTACGTTTGATATTCATAATTGGGTGCGTTTGAAATTCTACACCCAAATATACACCCAATATTCGGAATAGCAAAAGGCATTTAGAAAGATTTAGATTTACCCTATACTTTGGATAGTATATGATTATCAGTGATTTGCAATTTTATGATATTTCTTGAAAGTATAGGTTCAAGAGCCTGTCTCTCCGCCAGCGAAACCCTGCAAAGATTTAATTTGCAGGGTTTCGTGCGTTTAGTCCAGAGGCATTGAAAAGCGATGCAATGCAGGTCAGCCGCGGCCTGCCCGCCGTACCTGATTCGGTAATGCCATGGATTGGGTGATGAAAGCCCAACTGTCTCTCATCCTCTACCCGTCTCTGCTATATTTTTTATCATATTATGATACAAACCGTTGAACCTAAGCGTTAAGAGTTCATCCATTTCTGGCAAATCATTTGCACGCACGAGCCATAGCCGCGCCTTTTGAGTACCATCCTCTTCAAGGCGGACACCGGACGTATCAATTTCATCCGGGCACTTTCGGGACAATAAAAAGATATGGTAATGAATAAAATTTATTTCATGCTGGCAATCCTGCTGGCATCGGTAAATTCATCCCTGGCCCAGAAATGGGCCGTCAAGAGCAACTTGCTCTACGATGCCACCGCTACGATCAACCTGGGTGTCGAAGCGGCGCTCGGCCCCCGCGTAACGCTGGACATATCGGGCAACTACAATCCGTGGGAGTTCGGCGACGCCCGGTGGAAACATTGGCTGATACAACCCGAAGTACGCTACTGGCTTTGCGAGCGCTTCAACGGCCACTTTTTCGGATTGCACGCCCATTACGCCGAATACAATGCGGGAGGGATCAATTTCAACGCCGATTTCCACCGCAACCGCTATCAGGGGCACCTCTACGGTGCGGGTTTATCCTACGGTTATCAGTGGCTGATCGGCAAGCGGTGGAACCTCGAAGCCACAGTCGGCCTGGGGTACGCCCGTTTGTGGGATCGGAAATATCCGATCGCCGAATGCGGCGAAGTGATCCGCACCCGCTCACGCAACTATTTCGGGCCGACCAAAATCGGCCTGGCACTCATCTTTATCATCAAATAATACAGCAGGATATGAAACGCCATACAAAGCAACGCATAACCGGCTTACTGGCCGTATGCCTGACCTTCACCGCGGCAGTCTACGGTCGCGAAGGGAATCCGGCCGCTTACAGGAGCGGCGACCGGCTTTGCGTAAGGCTCCCGATCACCGCCGGCATCGACCTGTCCGTAGGTGCGAACGCAACGTTCGCTGCCTGCCTTGCAGGTATGCTGGTTAACAAGGGCATGAACAATCCGGTTCTGCTGCTGGTTGTTGCCATCGTTGGCGGCACCCTGATCGGCTGGATCAACGGTATGCTTCTTACCCGTCCTGCCGCATCCGTTCGTATCTACCCTCGGTATGAAGAACGTACTGTGGGGCGGTGCGCTGATCATCACCAACTCTCAGATGGTATCCTTCTCCGGTAATGATGCTGTTATGTGGCTCGGTTCTTCGACCGTAGCCGGCTTCCCGGTATCCTTTATCGTAGTACTTGTCATCTACGTTATCATGCACATCCTGCTGACCAAGACCGCTCTGGGCCGTTCCATCTACTGTGTAGGCGGCAACCCGGA
>ENA-OPVU01001792-OPVU01001792.1-human-gut-metagenome-genome-assembly--contig:-NODE-1792-length-10112-cov-2.331809_pt1 | contig 10112 bp, 7 predicted proteins | sample MGYA00241497_ERZ501986 | MGnify/ENA primary metagenome ERZ501986 (study PRJEB25962, sample SAMEA2042995) | human gut metagenome | biome: human gut; feature: human-associated habitat; material: faeces...
GGGCCGCATGAACCGCAAACACGTAAAACAAAACGTCGGTATTTTGTGTTATTTATATGTGGCGGGGGTCGTTGGAGGAATTTTGATTGATTTGCTTGGAATCAATTTTTAATACTTGTTATTAGAGTTTTTAACTGTGGATAAGATAGTGGTAATGTTATTGAAGTTTGTTGTTAGAAAAATCAGACCGGGTTTCAACCTGAGGGACGTTGAAATCCGGTCTGATTTTTCTAATAAAGCAACAATTAAAACATTTCCATATCGTGTTTACTTGACATAAAGCCCCATCTTGCTTTATACTAGGAGATTATGAGGGGAAGTTTACCCTTTTATGAAACGAAATGGAGATGAGAGAGAGAATGAACTACCATATTGCAGTGATTCCCGGAGACGGAATCGGACCTGAAATTGTGGCAGAAGCTAAAAAGGTATTGAATAAAGTGGCAGATACATATGGGCACACATTTGAATACGAAGAATTGTTGATGGGTGGCTGTTCCATTGACGCATACGGCGAGCCTTTGACAGATGAAACCTTAGAGCGTGCAAGAAAAAGTGATTCGATTTTGCTTGGTGCGGTCGGTGGACGAGTCGGAGTGGACAGCTGGTATGAATTGCCACCGGAAAAAAGACCGGAAGCAGGTCTTTTGAAAATTCGTAAGGGACTTGGCTTATTCTGTAATCTTCGTCCGGCAATTCTGTTTGAAGAATTGAGCGGCGCATGTCCGTTGAAGGAAGAAATTGTAGAAGGTGGTTTTGATTTTATCTTTGCCCGTGAGTTGACGGGTGGTCTTTACTTCGGTGAACGCTATACCAAAGAAATTGATGGCGTGCGCACCGCAGTGGACACTTTAAAATATGATGAAAATGAGATTCGCAGAATTGCTATTCAGGCGTTTGAGATTGCGATGAAGAGAAATAAAAAAGTCTGCAGTGTTGATAAAGCAAACGTATTGGATTCTTCCAGACTTTGGAGCAAAGTCGTCGAGGAAGTCAGCAAGGATTATCCGGAAGTGACATTGACAAATATGCTGGTTGACAACTGTGCAATGCAGTTAGTCAAAGATCCGAAACAGTTTGATGTTATTTTAACGGAAAATATGTTTGGTGATATCTTATCCGATGAGGCGAGCATGGTAACAGGTTCCATCGGAATGTTGTCAAGCGCCAGCTTAAACGACACGAAGTTCGGTCTCTATGAGCCGAGCGGCGGTTCAGCACCGGATATCGCAGGAAAAGGTATCGCAAACCCGATCGCGACGATCTTAAGCGCAGCAATGATGCTCCGCTATACCTTTGACCTTGACAAAGAGGCAGATGCCATCGAGGCAGCCGTAAAACAGGTGTTGAAAGACGGTTACCGCACCATCGACATCATGCCGCAGGAAGAAGATAAACGAAACGCAGTGACACAGGTCGGCACCGCACAGATGGGAGATCTGATCTGCGAACGAATTTAATATAGATATTAGAATGGGAGATTTGATTTAACATGAAAAGCGATAATGTAAAAAAAGGGATGCAGCAGGCACCTCACAGAAGTCTTTTTAATGCATTAGGCTTCACGGAAGAAGAAATGAATAAACCGATGGTCGGTATCGTAAGCTCCTACAATGAGATCGTACCGGGTCATATGAATCTTGATAAAATCGTAAATGCAGTAAAATTAGGTGTTGCAGAGGCAGGCGGAGTTCCGGTTGTATTTCCGGCGATCGCAGTCTGTGACGGAATTGCAATGGGACACATCGGAATGAAATATTCCCTTGTAACCAGGGATCTGATCGCAGATTCCACCGAGTGTATGGCACTTGCACATCAGTTTGATGCACTTGTCATGGTGCCAAACTGTGATAAAAATGTTCCGGGACTTCTGATGGCGGCAGCGCGTATCAATGTTCCGACCGTATTTGTATCCGGCGGACCGATGCTTGCCGGACACGTTCAGGGCAAAAAGAGAAGTTTATCTTCTATGTTCGAGGCAGTAGGCTCCTATGCAGCAGGAACCATGACGGAGGATGATGTAAGAGAATACGAAGAAAAAGTATGTCCGACCTGTGGCTCCTGCTCCGGTATGTACACAGCAAATTCCATGAACTGTCTGACAGAGGCACTCGGCATGGGGCTTCGTGGAAACGGAACAATTCCGGCAGTTTATTCGGAAAGAATCAAACTTGCAAAACATGCAGGTATGGCAGTTATGGATATGTACCGCAAGAATATCCGTCCAAGGGATATCATGACAAAAGATGCCATTTTAAATGCATTGACGGTAGATATGGCATTAGGCTGTTCTACGAACAGTATGTTGCATCTTCCGGCGATCGCACATGAGATCGGATTCGATTTTGATATCGCATTTGCAAACCCGATCAGTGAAAAAACACCGAACCTCTGCCATCTTGCTCCGGCAGGTCCTACTTATATGGAAGACTTAAACGAGGCAGGCGGTGTCTATGCCGTTATGAAAGAACTTGCAGACATTGGTTTACTGAATACAGATTGCATGACTGTGACAGGAAAGACAGTCGGCGAAAATATTGCCAATGCGGTAAATAAGAATCCGGAAGTCATCAGACCAGTCGATAATCCATACAGTAAAACAGGCGGTCTTGCCGTATTAAAAGGAAATCTTGCACCGGACGGAAGCGTTGTAAAACGTTCCGCAGTCTGTGATGAGATGATGGTGCATGAGGGACCGGCGAGAGTATTTGACTGTGAGGAAGATGCGATTGCTGCGATCAAAGGCGGTAAGATCGTTGCCGGTGACGTGGTTGTGATCCGTTACGAGGGACCAAAAGGTGGACCTGGTATGCGTGAAATGTTAAATCCAACTTCAGCGATCGCAGGTATGGGACTTGGCTCATCCGTAGCATTGATCACAGACGGACGTTTTTCCGGCGCAAGCCGTGGAGCTTCCATCGGACATGTGTCACCGGAGGCAGCAGTCGGCGGACCGATCGCACTTGTGGAAGAGGGCGATATCATCCGTATCAATATTCCGGAGATGAAATTAGAGATTGCAGTTTCAGACGAAGAAATGGCAGCAAGAAAAGCAAAATGGCAGCCGAGAGAGCCAAAGGTAACGACAGGTTATCTGAAACGCTATGCATCGTTAGTAACTTCCGGCAACAGAGGTGCTATTTTAGCATTGCCGGAAGAACAGAAATAAAAAAGAAATACAAAAGTTGTCATTCGAAAAGTCATATGTTGTAAAAGACGCATCTGATGATGTAGAAATTAAAAACAGATGAGAATGGCAGTGGAATGGAGGAATAATATGCAGTTAACAGGTGCCCAGATCGTGATCGAATGCCTGAAAGAACAGGGTGTTGATACAGTTTTTGGTTATCCGGGCGGTGCCATTTTAAATGTATATGATGAATTATATAAACATCAGGGAGAAATCCGGCATGTGCTGACATCACATGAGCAGGGAGCATCCCATGCAGCGGACGGATATGCGAGAAGTACTGGAAAAGTCGGTGTATGTTTTGCAACATCAGGTCCTGGTGCAACGAACCTTGTGACAGGAATCGCAACCGCATATATGGATTCAGTTCCGGTTGTTGCGATCACCTGCAACGTTACCGTACCGCTTCTTGGAAAAGACAGTTTTCAGGAGATCGACATTGCGGGAATCACAATGCCGATTACAAAGCATAACTTTATTGTAAAGGATGTTACAAAACTTGCAGATACGATCCGGCGTGCATTTAAGATCGCACAGACAGGACGTCCGGGACCGGTTTTAGTGGATATCCCAAAAGATATCACAGCGGCAAAGACGGAATACACTTCGGTGGAGCCGAAACCGATCGCAAGGGTCACAGATACAATCTGCGAAAAAGATGTTGATACAGCGGTTTCCATGATAAAGGCGGCAAAGAAACCGTATATCTTTGTCGGCGGCGGTGCAGTGATCTCCGGTGCATCGGAAGAATTAAAAGAGTTTGCAGGGAAAGTAAATGCTCCGGTCTGTGATACATTGATGGGAAAAGGAGCATTTGACGGAACAGATGATCTTTATACCGGAATGCTCGGCATGCATGGAACAAAGACATCCAACCTTGGTGTCAGTGAGTGTGATCTTCTGATCGCAGTTGGTGTCCGTTTCTCAGACCGTGTTCTTGGAAATGCTAAGAAATTTGCATCACAGGCAAAAATTTTACAGTTTGATGTGGATGCGGCAGAAATCAATAAAAATATCCAGGTGGATGCCAGTGTGATCGGGGATTTAAAAGAGATTCTGATCCGTGTCAATGAAAAATTAGATGCACAGAGTCATCCGGAATGGATCGGGGAGATCATGGATTTGAAAAAAAAATATCCGCTCACTTATCCGAAAGAGGGACTCAGTGGTCCATATCTGATGGAGGAGATCTACCGTGCGACAAAGGGAGATGCAGTTATCGTGACAGAAGTCGGACAGCATCAGATGTGGGCAGCACAGTATTACAAATACAAAAACCCGCGTACCTTTTTATCATCCGGTGGACTCGGAACGATGGGTTATGGACTTGGAGCTGCGATCGGTGCACAGATCGGCAATCCGGATAAACAGGTGATCAATATTGCAGGTGACGGCTGTTTCAGGATGAACATGAATGAAATCGCAACTGCAGCACGCGAAAAGCTGCCGTTGATAGAAGTAATCGTCAACAATCATGTACTTGGAATGGTTCGCCAGTGGCAGGATCTTTTCTATGAAAAACGTTATTCCGCAACTGTTCTTGACGACGGTGTGGATTTTGTAAAATTAGCAGAGGCAATGGGGGCGAAAGGATATCGCGTGACCAGCCAGGAAGAGTTCAAAGAGGCTTTTAAGGAAGCACTTGAATCAGAAGTACCGGTTTTAATTGATTGTATCATCAACTGTGATGACAAGGTGTGGCCGATGGTTGCACCAGGAGAGGCAATCAGTTCTTCATTTACCGGTGAAGACTTAGCAAAAAAACAACAATCATAAATCAGAGGAGGAAGTTTAAGATGAGCAGAGTGTATAATTTTTCTGCAGGACCGGCTGTATTACCGGAGGAAGTATTAAAAGAGGCAGCAGATGAAATGTTGGATTACAAAGGAAGCGGAATGTCCGTTATGGAGATGAGCCACCGATCCAAAGTGTATGACAACATCATCAAAGAGGCAGAGCAGGATTTAAGAGATCTGATGAATATTCCGGATAATTACAAAGTCCTGTTTTTACAGGGTGGAGCATCCCAGCAGTTTGCAATGATCCCGATGAACCTGATGAAAAACAAAAAAGCAGGTTATATCGTGACCGGTCAGTGGGCAAAAAAAGCATATCAGGAAGCATCCATTTACGGCGAGGCAGTAAAACTTGCATCTTCCGAGGATAAGACATTCTCTTACATACCGGACTGCTCTGATCTTGATATTCCGGATGATCTTGATTACGTTTATATTTGTGAGAACAATACCATTTACGGAACCAAATACAAAAAACTCCCGAACACAAAAGGACATACATTGGTCGCTGACGTATCTTCCTGCTTCTTGTCAGAGCCGGTAGATGTCACAAAATACGGTGTGATCTACGGCGGCGTTCAGAAGAATGTCGGACCGGCAGGTGTTGTTATTGTGATCATCCGTGAGGATCTGATCACGGATGATACCTTACCTGGAACACCTACCATGTTAAAATACAAGACACATGCAGATGCAGATTCCCTTTACAATACACCGCCATGCTACGGCATTTATATCTGCGGAAAAGTATTCAAATGGTTAAAGAAGATGGGCGGACTTTCCGTGATGAAAGAGCGCAACGAAGAGAAAGCTAAGATCCTTTATGATTTCTTAGACCAGAGCAAATTATTCAAGGGAACTGTGGTACCGGAGGACCGCTCCTTAATGAACGTTCCGTTTGTAACCGGAGATGCTGACCTGGATGCAAAATTCGTAAAAGAGGCAACAGAAGCCGGATTTGTAAACTTAAAAGGACATCGTACCGTTGGCGGTATGAGAGCATCAATCTACAATGCCATGCCAAAAGAGGGCGTTGAGAAATTAGTAGAGTTCATGAAGAAGTTCGAGGAGGAGAATGCATAATGTTCAAGTATAACTGCTTAAATCCGATCGCAGCAGTCGGTCTGGATCTGTTTTCGGATCAGTATGAAAAAGTAGATGAGTTAAAAGATGCACAGGCTGCGTTAGTCAGAAGTGCTGCAATGCATGATTTAGAACTGCCGGATACTTTAGAGGCAGTTGCAAGAGCAGGAGCCGGAGTTAACAATATTCCACTTGATAAATGTGCAGAAAAGGGTATCGTCGTATTCAATACACCTGGTGCAAATGCAAACGGTGTCAAAGAGCTTGTGTTTGCAGGTATGCTCTATGCATCCCGTGATATCGTAGGCGGTATCGAGTGGTGTTTGGAGAACCAGAACGATGAGAATATTGCAAAGACAGCTGAGAAGCAGAAAAAGAACTTTGCAGGAACCGAAATTTCCGGAAAGAAATTAGGTGTCATCGGTCTTGGTGCGATCGGTGTGTTAGTTGCCAATGCAGCAATCCATATGGGAATGGAAGTATATGGATATGATCCGTATATCTCTGTTGCAGCAGCATGGAACTTATCAAGAAGTGTTAAGCACATCAGCAACGTAGAAGATATCTACCGTGAGTGTGACTACATCACGATCCATGTGCCGCTTCTGGATTCTACGAAAAAAATGATCAGTGCAGACGCAATTGCTATGATGAAACCAACTGCGATCGTATTAAATTTTGCAAGAGATCTGCTTGTGGATGAAGAAGCAATGGTGGATGCACTTGCAGCAGGAAAAGTACACAAATATGTATCTGATTTCCCGAACACAACAACCGTTGGTGCAAAGGGCTGTATCGTAACTCCACATCTTGGAGCTTCCACAGCAGAGTCAGAGGATAACTGTGCGATCATGGCAGTGCGCGAGATCCGCGACTACTTAGAGAATGGTAACATCGTTCACTCTGTAAACTTCCCGGACTGCAGCATGGGGGCATGTACAACTGCAGGACGTATCGGAATCTTACACCGCAATGTCAAAGGTATGTTAAGTTTATATACAACGATCCTTGGCGATGCAGGAATCAACATTGATGGAATGGCAAACAAATCAAAAGGTGATTATGCATATGCGCTTTTGGATTTAGACACTTCTGTTCCGGAGAATGTACTTGAAAAATTAAAGAATACAGAGGGTGTCTTAAAAGTTCGCAAGATCTGCTAGAAATCTGACGGTGATTTGTGACAATAGAGTGTTTAAGAAAGGTACATTCTATTGTTTCCTAGATCGGCATAGGAAAGAACTTTAAGGAAAATGGTAACTTAATTCAGAAGAATAAGATGAGGTGCAGCAAAAATGGCAGATATCAGACCGTTTATGAGCATCAGACCAGAAAAAGGGAAGGCAGCTAAAATCGCTGCCCTCCCTTATGATGTTTATAACAGAAAAGAAGCAACTGTGGAAGTGGAGAAAAATCCGGAATCTTTTTTAAAGATTGATCGTGCGGAGACAGGCTATCCGCTTTCTGTGGATATGTATGATGAAAAGGTGTATCAGAGAGCACATGATCTGTTGTGGGGGATGGTAGAGGATGGTTCTTTTATCCGCGATCAGAAAAAATGTTACTATATTTATGAACTTACGATGAATGGACGCACACAGACAGGGATTACGGCGTGTGCATCGATCGATGATTATTTAAATGGCGTCATCAAAAAGCATGAGAACACCAGAGCAGAAAAGGAAGCAGACCGTATTCATCATGTGGATGCCTGTAATGCGCAGACCGGACCTATCTTTTTAGCATACCGCTCGAATCCGGTGATCAATGAGATCGTGGAGAAAGTCAAAGCAGGAGAGGCAGAGTATGACTTTACATCGGAGGATGGAATCAGACACCGTGTGTTTGAGATCAGTGACGATGATAAAATTGCAGCAATCTCACAGGCATTTGAAAACATGGCAGATATCTATATCGCAGATGGTCATCACCGTGCAGCCTCGGCTGTAAAGGTTGGTTTAAAACGAAGAGAAGAACATCCGGGTTACGATGGAACGGAAGAATTTAATTATTTCCTGTCTGTATTATTCCCGGATGACCAGCTTATGATCATGGATTATAACCGTGTAGTGAAAGATTTAAACGGATATTCTTTTCAGAGCTTTTACAAGGAAATAAAAAAACGTTTTGACGTGACAGAGATCACAGATCAGGAAGAAAAAAGACCACAGGAAAAAGGCAGCTTTACCATGTATATGGAAGGACACTGGTTCCTTTGTAAGTTCCGGGAGGACGATCTTGCCGCAGTGGCAGATGATCCGGTAAAAAGTTTAGATGTATCAATGTTACAAGACCTTCTGCTTCATCCGGTACTCGGCATCGGAGATCCGAAAACAGATGGAAGAATCGACTTTGTAGGAGGAATCCGCGGCATGGACGAACTGGTCAGACGCTGTGAGGAAGACTGTTCCGTTGCATTTGCCATGTATCCGACCTCGATCACAGAGCTCTTCTCCGTCGCAGATGCCGGAAAACTCATGCCTCCAAAATCTACCTGGTTTGAGCCGAAGCTCCGCAGCGGTCTGTTCATTCATTCTTTAGAATAAGGAAATTCCTTAGAGCAGGACAAAATGAGAAATGGAATTTTGAAAACTTATAAAGAACTGAGGAAGTTGTGAATCTGTGTCAGGTTCACAACATTCATAGCCTAAAGATGATTTTTTTAAAATTCAAATTCGAATAAAAACGAAGGGAGCCATATATGCTGGCAGAAAATGTAGAAGGAATCGCAAATGCAACTGAGACCGTCGAAATGTTAAACCAGGCGCAGGAAAACTTACAGGAGGTTGCGAAGAACCCTGGAATCGTAGGCACATGGCTGCAGGGTCTGATCCCGGATCTTTTGAATTTTGCATTTCAGGTTGTAGTTTCGATTATCATTTATATTGTCGGAAGCAAGATCATTAACCTGATCTTAAAAATGTTCCGCAAATCCATGGAACGCAGAGATGTCGATACCGGTGTCAGACAGTTTGTACTGCCATTGATCAAATACGCACTATATCTGGTACTGATCTTTATTATCATGGGACTGTTTGGAATTGCAACCACCTCGGCAGTGGCAGTGCTTGGTTCTGCTGGTGTGGCAGTCGGTCTGGCATTACAGGGCAGCCTTTCAAATTTTGCGGGTGGTGTGCTGATCTTATTGTTAAAACCTTTCCGTGTCGGAGATTACATTATAGAACATTCCGGCGGGAAAGAGGGTACGGTAACAGAGATCTCCATTTTCTATACGAAACTGCTCACCATTGACAACAAAGTGGTCATGGTACCAAACGGTACACTCTCTAACAGCAGCATCACGAATGTTTCCACCATGGAGAAACGCCGTGTGGATCTGGTAGTAGGCATTGCATATGAAGCAGATATCAGAACTGCAAAAGAAGTGTTGTATTCTGTTGCAGAAGCGGAGGAGGCAAGACTGCCGGAAGAAGAGATTCTTGTATTTGTGGATGAACTCGGAGATTCTTCCGTAAACATGGGTGTGCGTATCTGGGTAAAAACAGAGGACTACTGGTCTGCAAGGTGGCGCCTGACCGAGAATATCAAGTATGCGCTTGACAGTCACAATATTTCCATCCCATATCCTCAGATGGATGTGCAGATCAAACAGTAAATGACAGGGAGAAAAGAACGGTGCAATTATCATGGTGTTGGGGTCAGATAGTGCATTTAAACTTCTTGATTGACAAATTGCGCAAAGCCGTGTCTGTTTTGTTCCATTGTACGAAAATAAGAAAATCTAAGCCTGCCTGAGTCAGGTTTTCTCAGAGTGACGTGAACGGCAACAACGAGTCCTCCATGACTCGATGCTGCCTTGTTCTGCCATCCGTGGCAGAACATCACTGTGTATTACCAGGCAGTCTGAGATTTACTAATTTTCTCCCAAAGTCACAAAAGCAGTCTCGGCTTTGCGCAATTTGCCAGTCGTTATGTTGTGAATGCACTATTTGCCCCCAACATCATCCTATAAAGCAAAAAAGCACCGAATCTTCAGTGCTTCTCTCATCTCAACATATAAAATGCAGGAGATGGGACTTGAA
>ENA-OPVU01001795-OPVU01001795.1-human-gut-metagenome-genome-assembly--contig:-NODE-1795-length-10104-cov-2.517862_pt1 | contig 10104 bp, 6 predicted proteins | sample MGYA00241497_ERZ501986 | MGnify/ENA primary metagenome ERZ501986 (study PRJEB25962, sample SAMEA2042995) | human gut metagenome | biome: human gut; feature: human-associated habitat; material: faeces...
CACATGTATCCAGAGGAATGTTATTAACTCCAGCTCCTGCTCTTCCAATAGCCTTTAAGTTTTTGTCAAACTCCATGTCATGCATAACTGCACTTCTTACGAGAAGCGCATCTGCACCTTCTGCAGTATCAATCTTTGTATAATCTTCTGTAAAGTTATTCAATCCAATATCTGCGATTGGATTTAAGCAATGATATTTATACATGATTATGCATTCTCCTCTTCAAATTTTTTCATAAATTCCACCAGAGCCACAACGCCTTCATACGGCATCGCATTGTAAATACTTGCGCGCATTCCGCCGACTGATCTGTGTCCTTTTAAGTTCTCAAGTCCTGCTTCTTTCGCTTCTTTTACAAATTTAGCATCAAGATCTGCATCTCCTGTTACAAACGGAACATTCATAAGGGAACGATCTTTTTTGACAACTGTTCCTTTAAACATTTTACTCTGATCAAGGAAATCATAAAGCACTTTCGCCTTTTTCTCATTTTTCTCTTTGATCGCAGCAAGTCCCCCCTGTGCTTTCAGCCATTTAAACACTTTTCCGCAAATATAAATTCCATATGCCGGAGGTGTATTATAAAGCGATTTTGCATCAGCATGTGTCTTATATGTAAGCATTGTCGGCGTTCCTTCAAGCACATCTTCTGTAATGAGATCTTCACGGATAATCGCAATTACAACACCTGCAGGTCCTATATTTTTCTGAACTCCGCCATAGATCATTCCATATTTTTCTACATCAACCGGCTCTGAAAGGAAACAGGACGACACATCAGCGATCAATGTTTTTCCCTTTGTGTTCGGAAGTTCTTTAAACTTCGTTCCGTAAATCGTATTGTTTTCACAAATGTATACATAGTCTGCATCCGGGCTGATCGGAAGGTCGCTGCAGTCAGGAATATAGGAGAAAGTCTTATCCTCGGAAGAAGCAATCTTGTTTGCTTTTCCATATTTCTGTGCTTCCTGGTATGCTTTCTTTGCCCACTGTCCTGTTACAATGTAATCAGCTACCTTGTTCTTCATAAGGTTCATAGGGATTGCTGCAAACTGCTGGGAAGCTCCGCCCTGAAGGAATAATACCTTATAGTTATCCGGAATCTTCATCAGGTCACGAAGATCCTGCTCTGCTTCGTCGATGATCTTCTGGAAATCAGCACTTCTGTGGCTCATTTCCATTACAGACATACCGGATCCCTGATAGTCCATCATCTCCTCTGCTACTTCTTTCAGTACCTCTTCCGGCAGTACAGCCGGTCCTGCGGAAAAATTATACACTCTGCTCATTTTTTCATATCCTCCTCGTCAAAAATATCATCAATGCTTGCGCCTGCCGGTACCATCGGGAATACGCTGAGATCCTGATCGATCATACAGTCAAGTACGATAGGTCCCGGACATGCCAGAGCCTCTTTTAATGCCGGCTCTACCTCTTCCATCTTTGTGATACGGATTGCTTTTGCTCCCATGGCTTCTGCCAGCTTCACAAAATCTACTGCATCATTTAAAATTGTATGGGAATATCTGTGGTCATAGAACAAGGTCTGCCACTGACGTACCATTCCCAGTACATGATTGTTCAATACGATTTCAATTAAAGGTCTGCCACAGCGGACTGCTGTTGCAATCTCATTCATATTCATACGGAAGCATCCGTCACCTGCGATATTTACCACAGTCTTGTCCGGTCTTCCCATCTTGGCTCCGATGGCTGCTCCAAGACCATATCCCATAGTTCCCAGGCCACCGGAAGAAAGGAAGGTTCTTGGCTCTTTGTATTTGAAATACTGAGCTGCCCACATCTGGTTCTGTCCAACCTCTGTTGTGATGATGGCATCTCCTTTTGTCAGTTCGTACAGCTTTTCAATAATGTATGGGCCTGTAAGTTGGGAGTGATCATATCTTAACGGATATTTTTCCTTCAGTTCACTGATATGTGCAGTCCATTCCGGATGTCTCATTTCCGGAACCTCTGCCAGAATACGTTTGAGAACTTCTTTCTCATCTCCTACTACGCTTGCATCTACTACAATATTTTTATTGATCTCTGCTGCATCTACATCTATCTGAAGGATTTTTGCGTTCTTTGCAAAGGTCTTTGTATTACCTGTGACACGGTCACTGAATCTGGCTCCCAGCACGATCAGGAGATCGCAGCCTGAGACACCAAGATTGGAAGTTTTGGTCCCATGCATTCCAAGCATTCCTGTGTACAGAGGATCTTCTCCGGAAAATCCTCCCTTACCCATAAGACTGTCACATACAGGAGCATCGATTCTGTGAGCAAGCTCTGTCACTTCTCTGGATGCCTCTGAGATAATCGTGCCGCCGCCTGTAAAAATAAATGGTCTCTTCGCTTCTTTGATCATCTGTACTGCAGTTGCAATGTCTTCGTCTTTGATGGTGTCTGTTTTCGGTATGATCTCAGCAGGAGCGCAGGCAGTATATTCATATTTCGCACCTGTCACATCCTTGGTCACATCTACAAGCACAGGACCGGGACGTCCGCTCTTTGCAATATAGAATGCTCTGCGTACAGTGTCTGCCAGAGTAGTAATGTCTTTTACGATAAAGCTGTGCTTTGTAATAGGCATTACAATTCCGGTAATATCAACCTCCTGGAAAGAATCCTTTCCGAGCAGCGGTGTTCCCACGTTACATGTGATTGCCACCATTGGTACGGAATCCATGTATGCGGTAGCGATTCCTGTTACCAGATTGGTAGCTCCGGGACCGGAAGTTGCAAGACACACACCGACTTTACCGGTTGCTCTTGCGTATCCGTCTGCTGCATGGGATGCTCCCTGCTCATGAGAAGTCAGTACATGTGTGATCTGGTCTTTATATTCATAGAGGGCGTCATATACATTCAGGATGGCACCGCCCGGATATCCGAATACAGTGTCAACGCCCTGTTCTTTTAAACATTCAACGATGATTTCAGCACCTGTAAGCTGCATCTTTACGTATCCTCCTAACTTTTCAGGCAGGAATCACAGGTTATGCTGCAATTCCCGCCGGGTACTTGTTCATCTTTATTTTGCTTTTGGTACCTCAAGGATTGCTCCTCTGTTTCCGGAAGTTACCATAGCAGCATATCTTGCAAGATATCCTGTTGTTACCTTTGGCTCACGAGGCTGCCATTTAGCTTTTCTTGCCTGCATTTCTTCATCAGAAACCTTGATCTCCAGTTTCAGTTCCGGAATGTTGATGCTGATGATATCCCCCTCTTCAACAAGTGCGATCGGTCCGCCGACTGCTGCTTCCGGTGATACGTGTCCGATGGATGCTCCTCTGGATGCACCGCTGAAACGTCCGTCTGTGATCAGGGCTACGGAAGATCCCAGTCCCATACCTGCGATTGCAGATGTAGGATTCAGCATTTCTCTCATACCAGGGCCGCCTTTCGGTCCTTCGTAACGGATAACTACTACGTCACCCTCTACGATCTTGCCGCCTTTGATAGCTGCAATTGCGTCTTCCTCGCAGTCAAAGACTCTTGCAGGTCCTTCATGGACCATCATCTCTTCTACAACTGCAGAACGTTTTACAACACCGCCGTCCGGCGCAAGGTTACCTTTAAGTACTGCAAGTCCACCTGTCTGGCTGTATGGATTGTCGATTGGTCTGATAACTTCAGGATTTAAGTTTACACAGTCTTTGATGTTCTCGCCTACTGTCTTGCCTGTAACTGTCATGCACTCAGTATGAAGGAGTCCCTTCTTATTCAGTTCGTTCATAACTGCATATACACCGCCTGCTTCGTTCAGGTCTTCTATGTATGTAGGGCCTGCAGGTGCAAGGTGGCAGAGGTTTGGAGTCTTTGCACTGATTTCATTTGCAAAGCTGATATCAAAGTCCATTCCGATCTCATGAGCGATAGCCGGAAGATGAAGCATACTGTTTGTGGAGCATCCAAGTGCCATGTCTACTATCAGGGCATTGAGGATTGCCTCTTTTGTCATGATATCTCTTGGACGGATGTTCTTTCTGTACATTTCCATAACCTGCATACCTGCATGTTTTGCAAGACGGATACGCTCGGAATATACAGCAGGGATGGTTCCGTTTCCTTTCAGACCCATACCAAGAACCTCTGTCAGACAGTTCATGGAGTTTGCTGTGTACATACCGGAACAGGATCCGCATGTAGGACATGTTTTCATTTCACATTCTGTCAGTCCGTCTTCATCAAGCTTGCCTGCTGCGTAAGCACCTACTGCCTCGAACATACTGGAAAGGCTTGTCTTGTGTCCGTTCAGATGTCCGGCAAGCATTGGGCCGCCGCTTACAAATACAGTAGGAACATTCAGTCTGGCTGCTGCCATCAGAAGTCCGGGTACGTTCTTGTCACAGTTTGGAATCATTACCAGTGCATCAAACTGATGTGCCATTGCCATAGCTTCTGTGGAATCTGCAATCAGGTCTCTGGTAACCAGAGAATATTTCATTCCAACGTGTCCCATTGCAATACCGTCGCAGACTGCGATTGCCGGGAACATAACAGGTGTACCCCCTGCCATTGCCACACCAAGCTTAACTGCCTGTGTGATCTTGTCAAGGTTCATATGACCCGGTACGATTTCATTGTAAGAACTTACGATACCTACCAGAGGTCTGTCCATTTCTTCTTTTGTCATTCCAAGAGCATTAAACAGGGAACGGTGAGGTGCCTGCTGTGTGCCTGTTTTTACTGCATCACTTCTCATTGTTTTATTTCCTCTTTTCTTACTGTTTTATTTATTTTTAATGATTCAACCGAAATTCCTGACTCCGTAATCTGCCTGCGCCGACTGAATCCTCTTAATATCAATTCTTACAGAGCTGCTGCGATCAGATCGCCCATTTCCTTTGTTCCTACAAGCTTGCATCCCTCTGACATGATATCACCTGTGCGGTATCCCTCTGTCAGGACTTTCTGTACTGCTGCTTCTACTGCATCTGCTTCTTTATCCATATCAAGGGAGAAGCGAAGCATCATTGCTGCGGAAAGAATGGTTGCAATAGGGTTTGCCTTATCCTGTCCTGCAATATCAGGTGCAGAACCATGGCTTGGCTCATAGAGACCGAATTTTGTCTCATTTAAGCTTGCAGATGAAAGCATTCCGATGGAGCCTGTTACCATACTTGCCTCGTCTGAAAGGATATCTCCGAACATATTCTCTGTCAGGATAACATCGAACTGTTTTGGATCACGTACAAGCTGCATTGCGCAGTTGTCAACCAGCATATGCTCTAAGGTAACATCCGGATAGTCTTTGGCAACTTCCTCTACCACTTTTCTCCAGAGTCTGGAAGAATCCAGAACATTTGCCTTATCTACGCTTGTTACTTTATTTCTTCTCTTACGTGCGATCTCAAATGCTTTGATGGCAATACGGCGGATTTCGTTTTCATTATAGGAAAGTGTATCAATTGCTTTCTTCACACCATTCTCTTCAATAGTCTGACGTTCTCCGAAGTACAGACCGCCTGTAAGCTCACGTACAATGATCATGTCAAATCCGTCTCCGATGATCTCATCGCGGAGAGGGCACGCTTTTCTCAGCTCATTGTAAAGGTAAGCCGGTCTTAAGTTTGCAAAAAGATTTAATGCCTTACGGATTGCAAGAAGTCCTGCTTCCGGGCGTTTGGACGGCTCAAGTTTATACCATGGAGAAGTTTTTGCATCTCCGCCAATAGAGCCCATCAGTACGGCGTCTGATGATTTGGCAGTGGCAATTGCCTCATCAGTAAGGGGTACGCCGTGTACATCGATGGATGCGCCGCCTAACAGAACTTCTGAATAGGAAAAGCTGTGTCCATATTTCTCGCATACCTTGTCCAGTACTTTCTTTGCTTCTCTTACGATTTCCGGTCCGATTCCGTCGCCGGGGATCAATGCAATCTTATAATCCATAATAATTTCCTCCAAAAATACTCTAATTGCGTAATTGTTATTATAATAACGCACTTTCCGACAGATTTCAACCTATTAAAGTGAAAAAATACAAAAGTGCTGTTTTCCGGAGATTTTACTGTAAAAATAAAAAAAACAGAACCACAGCCATCACTGACTATAGGTTCCGCTTTTTTCATATCTCTTTCATTATTCGGCAGCGCTTCCGGCTTTCTCAACTTCAGCGATTGCCTGTTTTCTCATAGGAATACGGCAGTTTTTGTTATTACCGAATTCTACGATCACGTCTTCTTCTGTCATATCAATGACAACGCCATAAAAGCCGCCGGTAGTAACAATGCTGTCGCCAACCTCCATGTCATTTAACATTGCCTGAAGTCTCTTCTGCTCTTTTTTCTGAGGGCGAAGCATTAAGAAGTACATAATTCCGAACAGTACTACCATCCAGACAATAGCGCCAACCATACCCATTCCGCTTGATGCGTTCATTTTGATTCCTCCTGTAACTTTTCCTGTTATTCTGCATATTTGCAGTCCATCATGTATTCACAGACCGTCCTGACGGCTGCTCATACTGAAGAGCTGCTTTGCGATCCACTTATAATCTCCGTTACCTTCTGTATGAAATCTTGTTTTCATGCAGAACAATCTGATTAAAGCGTCACTACACATCATACACAAAAAACCGCTTTACTTCAAGAGTTTTTGGCATATTTAATAATTATTTTATATACAGATTATCTTTTCGAGTTAATTTTTCCCTCTTCAAAGCCTTCCAGCCGCATTTTCTTATATTCTGCGAAGTTTCCTGCATCAAGAGCATCTCGGATCTCTTCCATCATATGATTATAGAAATACAGATTGTGAAGTACACAGAGACGCATTCCCAGCATTTCCTTCGCTTTCAGAAGATGACGGATATAGGCTCTGCTGTAATGCTGGCATGCAGGACACTGACAGCCTTCTTCGATAGGACGTGTGTCCAGTTCATATTTTGCATTGAACAGATTCATCTTTCCATGATTGGTATATACATGTCCATGGCGGCCGTTACGGCTTGGATATACGCAGTCAAAGAAATCAATTCCTCTCTCAACACCTTCCAGAATATTTGCCGGTGTTCCCACACCCATCAGGTAAGTAGGTTTATTCTGAGGAAGATAGGGGACTACCGCATCCAGGATCCTGTACATCTCTTCATGGGTTTCTCCAACTGCCAGACCGCCGACAGCATAGCCATCCAGATCCATTTCAGAGATCGCTTTGGCATGCTCAATGCGGATATCTTCATAAACAGCACCCTGGTTGATTCCAAACAGAAGCTGTTCTTTGTTAATGGTATCCGGCAGACTGTTCAGTCTCGCCATTTCCGCTTTACAGCGGGCAAGCCATCTTGTGGTCCTGTCTACAGATTTCTGCACATAATCCCTGTCAGCCACACTGCTGGGACATTCATCAAATGCCATGGCAATGGTGGAGGCAAGATTGGACTGGATCTGCATACTCTCTTCCGGTCCCATAAAGATCTTATGCCCGTCAATATGGGAATTAAAATAAACTCCCTCTTCTTTGATCTTTCTCAGCTTTGCAAGGGAAAACACCTGGAATCCGCCTGAGTCTGTAAGGATCGGTTTGTCCCATACCATAAATTTATGAAGACCACCTAACTGCTTTACTATTTTATCACCCGGACGCACATGAAGATGATAAGTATTTGATAATTCTACCTGTGTTCCGATCTGCTGTAAATCCATGGTGGATACAGCGCCTTTAATCGCACCGATCGTTCCCACATTCATAAAAACAGGAGTCTGGATCGTACCATGCACTGTATGAAATTCTGCACGCTTGGCACGGCCTTCTGTTTTAAGAAGTTTATATTCTGCCATTTTTTCTCTCCTCTTGATAAAAATCACTTTTTCTATTATATCCCGAAATAGCTGAATTTTCAACTGCAAATAAGGTAATCATTGGTAAAGTTTCATATTGTCTTTTCCAGACCGTTAGCGTATAATATTACGGAATATTCATATCTGGAAATAGATATTTTAATAGGAAAGAATTACTTCAATATTTTTTCTTTTATACAGAAAGAGGAGGCTTGAATTTACTTTATGAATTACAAAACACTTGGAATTGACATTGGTTCCACTACTGTAAAAATCGCGATTCTGGACGAGAATGAAAATCTTATTTTCGCAGATTACAAGCGCCATTTCGCCAACATTCAGGAAACCCTTGCAGACCTTCTTCAGGAGGCCTTTGACCAGTATGGCGAGATGACTCTCCATCCTGTGATCACAGGTTCCGGCGGTCTGACCCTTGCCAACCATCTGGGCGTTCCTTTTACCCAGGAGGTTATTGCAGTTTCTACTTCTCTGCAGAAGCTGGCACCAAAGACAGATGTTGCCATCGAGCTTGGCGGTGAGGATGCCAAGATCATTTATTTCGAAAACGGAAACGTAGAACAGCGTATGAACGGTATCTGTGCAGGCGGTACCGGTTCTTTCATCGACCAGATGGCTTCTCTTCTCCAGACAGATGCCACAGGTCTGAATGAATATGCCAAAGATTACAAAGCGCTCTACCCGATTGCTGCACGCTGCGGTGTTTTCGCCAAAACGGATATCCAGCCGCTGATCAATGACGGTGCAACCAAACCGGATCTGTCAGCTTCTATTTTCCAGGCAGTTGTAAACCAGACCATCTCCGGTCTTGCCTGTGGAAAACCCATCCGTGGACATGTTGCATTCCTGGGTGGTCCGCTTCACTTCCTGTCCGAACTGAGAGAATCCTTTATCCGTACTTTGAAGCTGGATGAGGAACACACCATCATTCCGGAGAACTCCCATCTTTTTGCAGCCATCGGTTCTGCATTAAATGCAAAAGAAGACAACTCCATTTCCCTGACAGAAATGAAAGACAGACTCCGCAATTCCATTAAGCTGGATTTCGAAGTAGAACGTATGGAACCACTTTTCGCGTCCCAGAAAGAATACGATGCATTTGCAAAACGTCAGAGTTCCTACAAAGTAAAAACAGGAGATCTGGCTACATATAAAGGAAACTGCTATCTGGGTATTGATGCAGGTTCCACCACAACCAAAACTGCACTGGTAGGCGAAGATGGAACACTTCTCTATTCCTTTTACAGCAGTAACAACGGAAACCCGTTAAAAACTACCATCCGTTCTATTAAAGAAATCTATAAACTGCTTCCCAAAGACGCAAAGATCGCTTATTCCTGTTCTACAGGTTACGGCGAGGCTCTGATCAAAGCGGCCCTGCTCCTGGATGAGGGCGAGGTTGAGACCGTATCCCATTACTACGCAGCTGCATTCTTTGACCCAGAGGTAGACTGTATCCTGGATATCGGCGGACAGGATATGAAATGTATCAAGATCCGCAACAAGACTGTTGACAGCGTACAGTTAAATGAAGCATGCTCCTCCGGATGCGGTTCCTTTATTGAAACCTTTGCCAAATCCCTGAATTATACAGTACAGGATTTCGCAAAAGCTGCTGTTTTTGCACAGCATCCTATAGATCTTGGTACCAGATGTACTGTTTTCATGAATTCCAAGGTAAAGCAGGCGCAGAAAGAGGGAGCTGAGGTTTCCGATATTTCCGCAGGTCTTGCTTACTCTGTTATCAAAAATGCATTATTCAAAGTTATCAAGCTGTCCGATCCGACAGAACTTGGTCAGAACATCGTTGTGCAAGGCGGTACATTCTATAATGACGCGGTTCTGCGAAGCTTTGAGACCATTTCCGGATGCAAAGCGATCCGTCCGGATATCGCCGGTATCATGGGTGCCTTCGGCGCTGCACTGATCGCCCGTGACCGTTATGAAGGCAAACAGACCACTATGCTGTCCATCGAACAGATCAATGATCTGAAATTTGAGACAAAACTGGCCCGCTGTGGTGGATGTACCAATAACTGCCTGCTCACCATCAACAAATTTTCCGGAAATCGTCAATACATTACCGGAAACAGATGTGAAAAAGGTATCGGAAAAGAGAAAAACAAAGATCATATTCCGAACCTGTTCGAATACAAATACAAACGGATCTTCGGCTACCAGCCGCTGCCGCAGGATGAAGCGATCCGCGGAGAGGTCGGCATTCCGAGAGTCCTCAATATGTTTGAGAATTATCCGTTCTGGTACACCTTCTTTACGCAGCTGAAATACCGCGTG
>ENA-OPVU01001801-OPVU01001801.1-human-gut-metagenome-genome-assembly--contig:-NODE-1801-length-10079-cov-3.410415_pt1 | contig 10079 bp, 9 predicted proteins | sample MGYA00241497_ERZ501986 | MGnify/ENA primary metagenome ERZ501986 (study PRJEB25962, sample SAMEA2042995) | human gut metagenome | biome: human gut; feature: human-associated habitat; material: faeces...
TGTACTGCAAGCCCTGCGCATGGGCTTTTTACCTCGTTCGAACAGTGCAAAGTTAGTTCCGGGTACGGGTGGTAAGGATGTGGATAGCGTGATTGTGGTTTCACGCTATCTCACTAAATATCAGAAGATAATAAAGGGTGGCGGAAATTATTTTGAGTGGTAAAAGTGGTCGTGTCGTGGAGTGTCGGGACATATCACCGACTATCGGAATATTGACCGCATTTCCTTTGCAAATACCTGATTGCTGTCACTGGGGAAATCGGAAACGGGCTCTTTGTATTTTGACTTGTAGTATGCATCGTCTATTCCCAGCAGGTTCATGATGTCCCCTTTCCATTTTTCTCTGTCCGGCTTGGGCAGCGTTTCACCCATAAGGAAAATGAGATAGCATACACGGGCTTTCTCCCTCGGTCTTATTTTCAGTCTGCCTTCGCATGGTTGCAGGTTCATGCTGGCGTAGAAGTCCAGTTCTGAAACGGCTTCGAACTGCTCACCGTTGCATCTTTCGTAAACGGCTGACAAAAGTTTCATGGGGAAGTAGGCGGGTTGGCTTGTCGGTGTGGTGGCGGCTTCCTTTTCCTCTCCCTCCTTTTTCTTTTGGTCGGTCAGGTATTTTTCAAGGATTGCCAATAGTGAGCCGCCCAGCCTGCAAATGTCCCCGCAACGGTTTTTCAGGCATTGCAGGGCTTCCCGCCTTGCCTGCTCCTTCTGTTTGTACAGTTCATCCAGTTTGGCTTTTTCCTTGTCGTATTCCCGCTTGCACCGTTCGTACCTTCTTTCCAGCAGTTCCTCTTCCTGACGGTCATGCTCCCTGAAGCCTACCGCTTCCAAAGAGCCGTTGGCTTCCATGAGTTCCCGGTAATATCCGTTTGTGACTTTCATCTGTCTGTCAATACCCCAGTCAAAACGGCTTTCATGCTGTCGGCAGACATATTCGGTATTGAGACGGTCAAAAAACTCCCTGCAGGTGTTGTAAGTCGAGATGTTGCTTTCAATCTCACGTTTCAGGCTGTTCAGCAATATGGAGAAGTGTGCGGCGTCCATTTCAAGCATGAGGCTGATGAGTGCGGTTTCAAATGTCTGCGTGTCCCCGTACTCTCCGTAAAAGCCGGAAATGAATTGCTGCTTCTCAAAAGAGAAACTGCCGCCGGACATTATTTCGGTATATATCTTGTTGAGTTTCCCGTAGTGGGGTATCATTGATGTTATTCTTTCGTCCATAGTTATATCAGATTAAATTTAGTCATAGCGTTGATTTTGATTTCATCCGCTATATCAATATAGGGCTTCATCGCTTTGTAATCGCTGTGTCCCGTCCATTTCATTACTACTTGTACTGGAATGCCAAGTGCCAAAGCATTACAGATAAATGTTCGTCTTCCGGTGTGAGTACTTAATAATGCGTATTTAGGTGTAACTTCGTCTATTCGTTCATTTCCTCTATAATATGTTTCTCGTATTGGTTCATCTATTTCTGCCAGTTGTCCCAGTTCTTTTAAAAATTCGTTCATCCTTTGATTGCTTACAACTGGCAATGCCCTGTCATTAGGGAACGGCACACCTTTGTACTTTTCGAGTATTGCCTTGCTGTGGTCATTTAATTCAATAATAAGACTGTCTGCCGTCTTTATGGTAATAACTTCGATATGACCGTTTTTAACATCACTACGTTTCAAATTATACACATCGGAGTGACGTAATCCGGTGAAACAGCAAAATAGCAATACATCCCTTACTCTTTCAAGGTATTTCTTTGTTGGTGGTATTGGGCAGGTTCTTAGTTTATTTATTTCATTTTGGGTGAGAAATATCACTTTTTTGGGTGCACTCTTCATTTTAGGCGTGAATTTATCATAAGCCATGTTTTGGTGATACCCTTTTCGATTACTCCAACGTAAGAACCATTTTACGAATTTGATTTGTTTGGCAATGGAAGTGTTGCGCATGTTTTTTTCTGTACGCAAGAATTCTATATAGTCATTGAAATGTTTTTCCGTCCAACTGTCAAACGTAGTATTAGGGTCAAATGTATAAATGTGTTTTTTGACTGTTGCAAACTTTTTGAGGGTTGAGGAAGACCAGTCATTTTGTTTGCTACATTCTGCTACAAATTCATTGAAAACTTTCATGAAGTCTAATTCAACCTTTTGCTTTTCCTCATGGTTTTCTTTCTTTTCCCCTTTTGTCTTTAGGTTGAACGCTTCCTTAATTTGTGCAGGGGTGGGTATTACATCTTGCACCTCGAATTCTTTGAACACATTCTGTATTTCGGTGTATTGCCGTAATAGTTCGGCGTTGATTTCGGATGCACTTTGCTTTAGCTTGTTGGTACAACCGTTTCTAACCCGTTGCTTGTCTGTGTCCCATTTTTCTACATCGATTCTATATCCCGTAGTAAATTCGATACGCTGACTGGCAAAGATAACACGCATACGGATTGGCACATTCTTTGTGACTGGAATACCGTCTTTTTTGCGGCTTTCCGGTGCGAAAATGATATTTCTTTTAATATTCATAATTGGGTGTGTTTGAAAATGACACCCAAAAATACACCCGAAAAATGAGATATACAATGATATTAAGAGATATTTAGATTAATGAAAGAAAGAGATAAATAACTGATTACATGATATTTGATATCCTGTGAAATTTTATAAAAAGGTTCGAGAGACACCCTCCAGCTCCACGGAAATAGTAAAAAGAAGTTTGTAAGTCCTTGAATTCCAGTAATTCAGGGGCTTTTTCTTTTCTTCTACTCCCCCTACCTTTTATATTCATTTAGAAAATAGTTGTAGTAAATGTGCTACAATTCAAAATTAATATCTACTTTTGTCTGTTCAAAAATCAATAACTATTAGAAGTGGGGGCAACACTTTAAATTCTGCAACAGATTTATGAAAATTCACGAAGGAAAATGTACAGAGAAGATTTTGAAAGAACGTGAACGGATTGGTAGTCGGTTAGCCATTCTTCGCAAGAAGAGAAATATGACCCAAGAGGAATTGGCTAATCTTTGTGGTGTTAATCGTGTTAATATAGCCAAGATAGAGAAAGGGGCTTATAATGTGAGCATTGATATACTATCTAAGGTAACATCCGCTCTTGGTTTTGTGATAGATATAAAAGTGGATAGCTCTGTTTGTCCGACTCATTTCTCTCAACGTAAACCTGTAAAGCTGGTAATAGGGGAAGACTATTATGTCAGTTTTGGCAATAACGAAGCCCATAGATGTAAGCTGGTTGATATTCCGGAGATGTACCAAGGTCAAAGAATTAAAATCGAAACTCCGACCCCGAGAGGGTCTATCACCCACATATTATTTGCCGATGAAATAGGAACGACACCTGACGAGGCTGTAATGAACCAAGTAACGATGTAAAAACATTAAAAGGGAGGAAGTGCAAGTTCCCCTTTTATTGAAATCACCTTCGCTACAACCATCTGCAGCGAGGGGGATTTTTTAGTTTATGAGGGTTTCTACACCCACTCTTTCATCAGAGCTATTCAAAAAATTAATGGTTTCTTCTGAATATATAATCTTAAATTGATGGTTCGGAATCAATTCTAAAGCTGGGAAATCAGTAGTGATTAACAGTTTTAGTCCCTTTCTTTAATATGTAAAAGCAACTTGTACAAAAGAAGTTTCTTATATACGGGATAGCAGCAATAACTCCGTTGAGCCTTCGTGGGGACAAGCCGAATTTGATTTTATAATGTGGGTTTATAAGGTACAGTCTCCGGTCAATGATTTGATAGTTGGCTTGCCGGACGATGCGATTGAACAGTTCGATGGTGCATCCGGTGCTCTTTATATCCAGTAGCTCCGTGATTACGCGTTCCTGCTCACCGCATAGTCTTAATATCCATCTGTATAAAGTGCGGGGAAGGAGGTGGAGAAAAGGGAAGTGTGAAACAATGCGGCTGTGTGCTATCTGCTGGTGGCCTCCGAATGGCATTTGCCAGGCGGGAAATCCTACAAATACAGCTCCGTCGGCAGACAAATGTTTTTGTAGGCCGGAGAGGAACCGTTCTTTGTCTCTGATATGCTCTATCACATCGTGTAGAAGAATCAGGGGAAAATTCGTAGCCTTGTCCTCAAGCTGGAAAATGTCGGTGGCAATGAACTGTCCCTGCTGATGCCTTTGGGTGAAGAAGGTCCTGGCTTGCTCTATTCGCATGGCATCAATGTCTACGCCCATCACCCGGCAACCGGCTTTGGCAAAGGGAAGCAGATTGCCTCCCTCTCCACAGCCCACTTCCAGCACTTTATCGGGGATGTGTCCGATGACTTCCTTTATGTAGGGGATATAATAGTTCTTGCTGGTCTGTGACTGTTCACCAAAGTAGCTTTCCCGGTCGGTATGTCGTTTCTGCATGTTCTTTGTTCCTTCTTGAGTTTGATTATCCATATAAATAGATAATCAGTCGGGTAAAAGACTGCGTGGCGCATCGTTTTTTTACCAGGAAATGCGGAGACCTACCGGGAGGGTGAATGTGAACGGGTGTTCCTTTCGGATGGTGCGCAGTTGGCTGCCGTCGGGGATATAATAGTTTACAGTCGGCTCCAGATAGATGCCTGCCTGGGGTGTGAGGTGATATTGTATGCCTATACTTGTGTTGACCGACCACTGCCAGGGAGCACTTACCGGCTGGCTGTCGAGCTTGTGTGGAATACTGTCCGTGACATGGAAGCTTTGGAGTGTTCCTTTTATGGGGATATCCACCTGTATGCCTGCCGTGGCATAACCGGAGAAACGTTTGTAATGCCAGAAACGGTAGGAAAGTCGGAGAGGGATGCCGATATAATGTAGCTTCTGGTTGTCTTGAATGCGGAATGCTTCGCCGGTAGTGAACTCCGACCTGAGAAGCGTATATTGCAATCCGGTTTCCAGGCTCCAACGCTCATTCAATTTCTTGCTGAGAGAGAGTCCCACGACGATGGGGGCATGATGTTGCTGGTTCTCAACAATCCTGCCGCTGTTATTCTGGGCAATCTGCATGAGTCCGATGGAATCTTTTCCCAGAGTACCTTGCTGATAGCGGGTGTGCAGATAAGAATAATACTCTTCCCACGTACTGACTTGTTGAGGGAAGTCACTTGAAATGCCGTCGGTATGTGGAGTGGCAATCAGCTTATATAAGTTCTGTGCCAGTTGCGGTCCGAGTGAACCAGCCAGCATCAACTTCCATTTCCCGGATTTCTTCTTGCGGGTTGGCGGCATCGGGGAAGGGGAGGAGGCGAAAGCCATCTGCCGGTTGGTGATGGTCTGTCCGGTGAATGGAGAGGGTATGGGATATTTGTGGATGCTATCTTTCATTTTGGGTATGGCAAGGGGCCATTCTGTGGAAACAGGAACGGGAGGGATGATTCGTTCCCTTTTGTTCAGATTTTCTTTGGTATGGCATTGTTCGTCGGTTCGGGGAGTATCGGTTTTCTTTGTTTGTTGCGTACTCCCGGCTTGCCTGGAAGAAACTTTGGACAAACGGTTTTCCCTGATACTCTTTTTCTCTCTGTACAGATAGTCATACAGCGTTGGAAAGAGAAGCAATACTGTCAAAACAATGAATACACGGTATCCTGCCAGCATCTTTTTAAGTAAAATTTTCGCCCGGAACAATTGGGAGGAAGAGGAGTGTGGCGCTATACCCAGTAAATCTCCAATTTCTTTGTGGGACAATCCTTCCAGTACTGCCAGTTTAAATACCTTGCAGTAGCCCTCCGGAAGGCTCTCCACTATATCCAGCATCTTATCGTACGAAATGAAATCCGGACAAAAAGGATTTTCAGCAGGCTCTTCCTCTTCCGGAATATCAAGCCCGCTCTCCTCCTCTTTCCGGAATATCTGTCAATAGGATGGTGGGGTTGGCATTGGCATGGTTGAGGTATTGCAGTGCCAGGTTTCTCATAATCTTTTTCATCCAGTATTCCAGTTTCTCCGGGTTGCGCAGCGAATGAATGGAAGTGAATATGATGACAAAACCGTCGTGAAGAAGATCTTGGGCTATCGTTGGGTCGGGAATATAGCGTAGGCATACTTTCAGCATTTTCTCTGAATAGTTTTCGTAGAGCAGGCTCAAGGCCTGCCCGTTTCCCTTCTGGCATAAAGTGACAAGAGCTTTTGTATCCATGTGTTTGTCTCAATGTTATTTCTTAAGGATAGAGAAGAACATGAATGACTGCATGGATTTTTATTTTTTAACTAAGCCTCCCGGTTGGCTTCTGCTGCACAGTCCGGACAAATGCCTTTCAGTACATAGTTGATGCTGTTCAGTGTAAATCCTTGAGGCAGCTTCACCACCGGAGTGGGAATGTTGGTGAAGCAGAAGGTTTTGTTGCATTTCTCGCAATGGAAATGGGTGTGCAGGTCGCTTACGTCGCAAGAGCAACTGTCGCTGCACACGGCATACTTGAAGGAACCCGTCCCGTCATCTATACTGTGTATCAGATGATGGGAGAGGAATAGGGTAAGGGTACGGAAGATGGTGGATTTGTCCACCGTATCCAGCATGGTTTCAAGGTCGAGCAATGAGACGGAACGGCCTGCCTGCATCATGGTGCGCAATACCAGGATGCGGATGGCAGTGGGCTGTATGTCCCTTTTGGCCAATAGGTCCAAATATTTCTTTTCTTCCATTTTTTCTATTTAATAAGTTTTTGTATGCGTATGGCGTTCACTATCGCAATGAGGGCGACGCCTACGTCGGCAAAGACAGCTTCCCAAAGTGTAGCCAGTCCACCGGCTCCCAATATCAGCACAAGCAATTTCACCCCAAATGCCAGTGAAATATTCTGCCATACAATCCTGCGCGTCAGTTTTCCTACCTTTATCGCCTCAGCAACCTTAGAAGGCTGGTCAGTCTGTATTACCACATCAGCCGTTTCAATAGCTGCATCACTGCCCAGGCCACCCATGGCAATACCTACGTTGCTTAAAGCCAGTACCGGAGCATCATTCATGCCGTCGCCCACAAAGGCAACCTGATTTTCGGCATGCCGGCGCAATTCTTCCAAATGCTTCACCTTTCCATCAGGAAGCAGATCACCGTAAGCTTCCGAGATGCCCAGCTTCTCTGCAAAGTTACTAACAATACTTTGTTTATCACCGGATAATATCTGAATGTTTTGGATTCCCAGCGCTTTCAAGTTCTGAACAGCTGCCGTTGCATCCTCTTTCAAAGTATCTGATAACAACAGATAACCGGCATAACTGTTCCCTATCGCACAGACAACAATCGTATCTGTGATAAAAAGGAGTTCGGGCGGATACTTTATCTGAAACTTAGCAAGTAGACGGCAATTACCTACCAAGACAGAGACGTCACCCACTGTCGCTTCCAGACCAAGTCCCGCATATTCTTTGCTGTCAGTAACGGGTGAGAGTTCTATATGCCGCAGCTTTGCATAGTTCACAACAGCTTTAGCAATAGGATGCGTACTGTCACGCTCTACCGAAGCGACTAATCTGACAAGCTCTTCCTCGGAAATACCGGGTTCGCATTTACAGGACTGTACCTCAAATGTACCTTTCGTAAGGGTTCCGGTCTTATCAAAGACCACTGTGTTTATTTTTGTAATGGCATCCAGATAATTCCCTCCTTTAAATAAGATTCCCAACCGGGAGGCCGCTCCGATACCACCGAAATATCCCAGCGGAATACTTACTACCAAAGCACACGGACACGAGATCACCAGAAAAACCAAAGCCCTGTACAACCAGTCATTAAAAGCAAACACAAACGGAGGACTTATCAATGAATAAAGGAATGGAAGCAGAACGATCAGAACCGCCAAACCCGTAACAATAGGTGTATAGACACGGGCAAATTTACGGATAAACAATTCTGCCGGAGCTTTACGTTCCGATGCATTCTGAACGAGTTCCAGGATACGGGCAAGGGCGCTCTTATCGAAAGGCCTGGTCACTCTTATCCGGATTACTTTATCGGTAACAATCATTCCGGCAAGTACTTCCTCATTCTTGCGTATGCTACGAGGTACACTTTCTCCTGTCAGTGCTGACGTATTGAACGCTGCTACATCATTCAGCATCATTCCGTCCAAAGGTACACGGCCACCTGTTTTTATTTCAATCGTTTCTCCTACTTTTACCTTCTTAGGATTCTCGACAACTACCCCATTTTCTCTGACGACTGCCGCCTCTTCCGGCCTGACATCTAATAGTGCCCCGATATTACGTTTTGCCCTATCAACAGCCTTTTCCTGAAACAGTTCTCCTATGGAATAAAACAGCATAACTGCTACTCCTTCGGGATATTCGCCAATATAAAAAGCTCCAAGCGTAGCTATAAACATCAGTGTGAACTCACTGAAGTAATCCTTATCCTTTATACTCTCCCATGCTTCTTTCATTACGGGTAAGCCGACCGGGAGATATGCTACAATATACCATATCAAGGAAAAATATCCTTCACGGAAAAAAGTGAAGTCCAAAGCATTCATTACAATTCCACTTATCAGCAGAATAAATGAAAGTCCCACTTTCCAATATTCAGAGAATATCGATTCTTGCTTTTCTATATGCTTTTCAGGTGCACATTCATGTGTATGTGCGCAACAACTACAATGTCCCATAATCATCCTTTCTTTTTATCTGTTGCAAAGGTAGCGAATGATTCGTGCAACAAAGTTGCAAAGTCCGTTTTAGAACATATAACCCAATGATATCATCAGGTTCCTGTTTTTCATACCCAAATCTTTCTGCACGTCAATCAACCCGAAATCATAACTCAAAGCAACCTGATATTTTTTGTTGAACTCAACACCGGCTTTCAATCCGAGGCCGAAGTCGAATCGTTTGAACCCGTCATCGCCAAATATATCTTCAGATACAGATTTACCTTCCAGGCCTCCTACACTTTCCATACCTTCTATATCAGCCCAATCACCAATCGCATTGCCTATGCTCAATTTTGCTTTTCCAAACAGACCGACAGCCAAATAAGGACCTACGCTACCAAACAGCGCAAAGTTTTCATTTACAGCATATTTATAACCAACATGCACCGGTATCTCCAAATAATACGGATTAAATTTAACGGTTGCAATTGATCCTCCATCAATTTTAGCACCTTTCAACGTCAGTAACGCAGCAAAATCCATGTATGCCCCACTTGCTTCCTGCGATAACCCCAGCTCAGCTTTGACACCTGCATGAAAACCTACCCTGTTGTCAAAACCGGTAAAAGTATATTTACTCACATTCATACCTGCCATAACACCCCATTTCAAGTTGTCCTGCGCATTTACACTCACCATAGCTATCGCTGTTAAAACGAATAATACCAGAATCTTTTTCATAAGAATGAATAATTTAATTATTGTTTAGAAATCATGTGCTGCAAATATAAGAAAAACAAGGTTCAATATATCCGGTAGGACGAATAAATTCGCTACATAAAATACGTATCTTTAAGATAACATTAATATAGCTCCACATTCTATATAAAAGTATTAAAATCCAAGTAAAAGAAAAACATATTTATAGTAAAGACAGCGACTACACATACATCGCGTAAAGCAATAGATATTTATATATTACGTTACCTACATCCTTATCATATCTCGTCTTCATCCATTTATGTTCTTATCTCATCTTCTATCGTTCCACTCAAGTAGACAGATCTATGCACTCCAGTAGATAAATCCTGCCACTCCAGTAAACAAGCCTGTTCACTAAAGTAGAACGAATAAGATATCACTTAAAAAACATAACATTAGTTAGTGAATAATTAGTTATTACTTAATGTTTTATATGAAAACAATAGGTATCCTCCAGATAGAATAAGCTTGGTTAAATACTACCGAAAGGATTTATTACCCTATGAGAAATAAGAGAAAATAGTATGAGAAATGAAGGAACTTGAAGAGAAAACTATGAGAAATGCATGAGAAATACCAATTCAAAAAACATTTCTCATAGCGGTATCTTACTAATAATCTTACATTTAGCCACTAGGTTATGAGAATATGAGAAATGAAAACAAAAAACTGATTCTTCTTCAAATTTGGTGGTAAAATTAATTAAGAAAATAATAATTTGATAATCGATAGTATTCA
>ENA-OPVU01001803-OPVU01001803.1-human-gut-metagenome-genome-assembly--contig:-NODE-1803-length-10075-cov-2.177246_pt1 | contig 10075 bp, 8 predicted proteins | sample MGYA00241497_ERZ501986 | MGnify/ENA primary metagenome ERZ501986 (study PRJEB25962, sample SAMEA2042995) | human gut metagenome | biome: human gut; feature: human-associated habitat; material: faeces...
CGCAGCCGTGGTCGATGAGGATCCCACGTCCCAGGACCGCGCCCGGATGGATCTCGATCAGAGTGAAAAACCTGGCGATCTGTGAGATCAGTCTGGCAATAAAGAACATTTTATGCTTATAAAACCAGTGGGCAAACCGGTGCCAGATCAGGGCATGTACGCCCTGATATAAAAGTAGTACCTCCAATGCATTTCTCGCAGCCGGATCTCGCTCCTGAACCGCTTTTACATCCATCCAAATATCTTTTAAAATCATGTCTCTTCCCCTTTTACTGAACTGAATGACCTTTCCGTTTCCGCAAAATCCCAGAATTTATCGTCCTTCTCTTCTCCGACAGCCATTCTTTCTGTTGCTCAATACTCAGATTGGAGTTGTCGAGCAGTAAAGCGTCATCTGCCTTACGCAATGGGCTCACTTCGCGGTGCTGGTCGATATAATCCCGTTGCTTTACGTTTTCCAGAATTTCTTCAAAACTGCCTTCCTGTCCCTTTGCTTTCAGTTCGTCAAAACGGCGTTGGGCACGAATCTCCGGAGTAGCCGTTACGAATATTTTCAGTTCCGCATCCGGAAAAACGGTGGTCCCGATGTCACGTCCGTCCATCACAATTCCCTTTTCTTTTCCCATGGCCTGCTGCTGTGCCACCATCGCTTCGCGTACAAAATCAAGCGCACTGATAGGACTGACCTTTGACGAAACCCCCATTGTACGGATTTTATTCTCCACATTCACCCCGTTGAGGTAAGTGTCCGGGCGTCCCGTTTCCGGATTCGGACGGAAGGAAATCTGAATATCCTTGATTGCTTTTTTCAACTTCTCCGTATCGATGACATCTCCGTCGAATATCCCGTTCTCAATACTATATAAGGTGACTGCGCGGTACATGGCTCCACTGTCTATATAAATGTATCCTACTTCGCGGGCGAGGTCTTTGGCCATAGTGCTTTTCCCGCAAGAGGAAAAACCGTCGATTGCTATTGTTATCTTTTTCATATTCAGTTCATCTGATTTGTCCGCCAAAGATACGTTTATTTTGAAAATCAGCCATGCGTTTCCCCTATAAAAGCAGTGGAATAAGTCTGAAAGAATTAAAAAAGTTAAAAAGCCGGATAAAAAGATAAAAAATAAGACGGTCAGAATAAAATGTAAGTCCAGGAAAGGGAAAAAGCAGGTTTTAAAGGTTAGTAAGTCAACGTTGAATCGTCTTATTGACAATGAGGCAAAAGCACTGCAACTGGAATATGGAAACGTTATAATTACAATGGACCGCAATGCCTTAAAAGAAATAAAAAAACAGATGAATTCAGATGTGTATTTTCATGTTAAGAAATTAGATAAACGCATTCTTTCTTCAAAGGCAGGTAAAATTGTCAAAAAACGTCCAATGTATGAAATTTCGGTTACAGGTGCAAAGAAAAAAACGTTAGGAAAATTGAAAAAGGGAAAGGTTACCGTAAAGATCCATTATAAGATTTCTAAGAAAGAAAAAAAGAAAGATCTTTTTGCGTACACCATCAACAAAAAAGGAAATGTCAAAAAGATTTCAAAATCTTATTATGATTCTAAGAAACAGACAGTGAACTTTACAACAAAGAGCTTTTCTAAATTTGCAGTGGGCGGTCGTCTGTGAGAGTGATAAAAAGTTCCTGGATCAAAAAATACAGGAAAATGCCTAAATTGCGGGAATTGCAACCATCAGTTGACAGATTGACAGGTACATTTGGTAGCCTGTAACCGGTCAAAATGGGTATGATGGAGACGTAACAAAGATCACATCATTGAAAAAGAAAAGAGGATGAGTTATGATTTTAGCTGAAAAAATTATGGAAGAGCGAAAAAAGAACGGATGGTCGCAGGAAGAACTAGCAGAGAAACTTTCCGTCTCCAGACAGGCGGTGTCAAAATGGGAGAGTGCCCAGTCAATACCGGATCTGCAGAGGGTGATCCAGCTGTCAGAGATTTTTGGGGTGAGTACAGACTACCTTTTAAAAGATGAATGTGAGACACCGCAGCCCATTGAGGGAGTGGAACCTTCCGACAAAGATTTTCCATTAAAAAAGGTTTCGGTGGAAGAGGCAAATGATTTTATGGAAGTCCGGAAGAAAAATGCACCGAAGATCGCAGCTGCAGTTGCATCCTGCATCGTCAGTCCGTCAGTTCTGATATTTTTGGCAGGATTATCGGAGGCGCAGATTGGAAATATTTCCGAGGGTGTGGCTGCATCGGTTGGACTGGTATGCCTGCTTGGATTTGTGGCGGCAGCGGTATTTACATTTATTTCCTGTGGTATGCAGACAAAAAGATTCGAGTTTCTGGAAAACGAATGTTTTGAAACCGCCTATGGGGTAGAAGGGCTTGCAAAGGAAAAATTAAAAAATTATGAGGGAACATTTACCAGAGGAATCGCCGTTGGCGTGGTGCTCTGCATCGTTGCGGCAATCCCGCTTTTGGTGGCAGCCTGTATGGATGCGCCGGATGTTGTATGTACCAGCTTTGTATCGCTGCTTTTAATTCTGGTAGCATGTGGCGTGTATATGATAATCCGTGTCGGTATGATAAAAGGAAGTTATGATATTCTTTTGCAGGAGGGAGATTATACTATTTCAGAAAAGAAACTGAAAAAGAAGTCAGATGCATTTAGCGGAGCTTACTGGTGTATTGCCACTGCAATTTATCTGGGATGGAGTTTCTGGACAATGCGTTGGGATTTTACATGGATCATCTGGCCGGTGGCAGGGGTACTTTTTGCTGCGGTATCAGGCATTTTCCGTGCAGTTATGCAAAATGAAAAGAAAAAATAGAATGAAATACGGATACAGGGCTTCATTTCTTGCAGTTTTCATTCTGATGTCATCTGCCTGTGTAAATGGATTAATCTACAATAAAGAGGTATTTGACAAAGCCGGTTTTACAGACACGCCGAAATCGATCGATGAGTTTCTGGGCATTAAAGGCAGATTTTACTGTTTCCGGTTATTACAGTGTATATTATTATATGCAGGAACAGGGATTTGAACATTTTCGTAGTATCTGCTTTTTTGCGATTAGGGAGAAAAATCAAGAATTAGGACTTCCTATTTGGAAAAAGATGTAGTATAATAGCCACATCGAAAAATTCAATTGTCACATCAGACATCATTTCCGCAGACGATTCCAACAGGTGAAAAAAGTAAGGAGTTTATGAATGAGAGAAAAATATGAGAGTTTATCATTAGTCGTTTTGCGTGATCTGGCAAAGGCACGGGGACTGAAGAATATTTCTTCCATGAAGAAGAGCGATTTGGTCAATCGTATGCTTGAAGAAGATGCACGCAAACAAAAAGAGACGGAGAGTATGCAGACGCAGGAAGAGCGCGGGGAGCGTGTGAAAGCAAAAGAGGGCACAGAGCGTTCGAAAGATCATGCACAGCCGAAAGAATATTCCAGAAAAAGGACGGAATATGTACCAAGGGAACGCGGAACAGATGCAGATCGTCAGACAAAAGAAAAGGCAGAAGAGCCGGTAGAAACACAGGAAAATCAGACGGCATCTGCAGCGGCAGATGATACCATGATGAGTCTTGACAGTGGAATTACGGCAAATGGTATTTTAGAGGTTATGCCGGATGGATACGGATTTATCCGCTGTGAGAATTATCTTCCGGGTGAGCATGATGTGTATGTTTCACCATCACAGATCCGAAAGTTTAATTTAAAAACGGGAGATATTGTCTGTGGTAATACAAGAATCAAGACACAGCAGGAAAAGTTTTCGGCACTTTTATATGTGACTACAATTAACGGCTATCACCCGAGTGTAGCCCAGAAGAGAAAAAGTTTTGAAGATCTGACACCGATTTTTCCGAATGAGAGGATACGTTTAGAACGCCCGGGATGCAGTGTTGCGATGCGTATTGTAGATCTTGTTTCCCCGATCGGTAAGGGACAGCGTGGTATGATCGTTTCCCAGCCTAAGGCAGGAAAAACAACACTTTTAAAAGAAATCGCCAAATCAGTAACATCAGGAAATCCGAATATGCACCTGATCATCCTTCTGATTGATGAGAGACCAGAGGAGGTTACGGATATCAAGGAAGCGATTGAAGGTGATAATGTAGAAGTTATTTATTCTACATTTGATGAACTTCCGGAACATCATAAACGTGTATCGGAAATGGTACTTGGACGTGCAAAACGTCTGGTAGAACACGGCAAAGATGTCATGATCCTTCTTGACAGTATCACAAGGCTTGCAAGGGCATATAACCTTACGGTTCCACCAAGTGGACGTACCTTATCCGGAGGTCTTGATCCGGCGGCACTCCATATGCCAAAAAGATTCTTTGGTGCAGCGAGAAACATGCGTGAGGGAGGAAGCCTTACAATCCTTGCGACAGCGCTGGTTGATACCGGAAGCAAGATGGATGATGTTGTATTTGAGGAATTTAAGGGAACCGGTAACATGGAACTCGTGCTCGACAGAAAACTTTCGGAAAAGCGTGTATTTCCGGCAATCGATATCGTGAAATCGGGAACCAGAAGAGAAGATCTGCTGCTTGATTCCGAAGAACAGGAAGCAGTTGACATCATGCGGAAGGCAATCAATGGAATGCGCAAAGATGATGCCGTGGAGAATATTTTGAATATGTTTGCACGCACCAAAAATAATCGCGAATATATTAATATGGTAAAAAAGAACAGAATTATTTAAAAATATCTTGATTTTTTTGAAATCATATGTTACACTGATTAAGCTGTTTATCGGGACTTTCCTTTGGAGCAAGTACCATATGCGGATCGGGCATACGGGTATAAAAGGATTGAACAGGCGAAACTAAATAACGATAAGAACATAAAGAGGTGAAAATCATGAGAGAAGGAATCCATCCAGATTATTATCAGGCAACAGTTACATGTAACTGCGGTAACACATTCGTAACAGGTTCTACAAAAGAGGATATCCACGTAGAAATTTGTTCCAAATGCCATCCGTTCTACACAGGACAGCAGAAATCTGCAAGAACTGACGGACGTATCGATAAGTTCAACAAGAAGTACGGCATTAACAAATAGTACGCAAGTGAACATGGTTAAAGATAAGGTTGAGGTTTATTTAATCTCAACCTTTTTTTAGAGCGTCGGATGATTTTATTCGTTAATTTCGTGAAGACCGACAGGAATGGAAAACAGTGTGAAAATCTTCTTTTTCACACATAAGAATGGAGATTAACATGAGATATTCCGGGATTGGCGGACAGGCAGTCATGGAAGGTGTGATGATGAAAAATCAGGAAAAATACGCCGTAGCTGTCAGAAAGCCAGATGGGGAAATTGCACTTGAGGTTTCCGAATATAAAGGTATTATAAAAAATAAGAAAATCAGAAACATGCCGGTCTTACGCGGTGTGTTCAGTTTTATAGAGTCGTTGTACCTGGGTGTTGCAACGTTGACGTTTTCCGCTTCTTTTTTTGAGGAAGAAGAAACGGACCAGAAAGAAAAGACAAAGAAACAGCGTGAGAAAAAAGTATTGACAGAAGAGCAGCAGAAAAGACAGGACAGCCTGATGATGGGGGGGACGGTTGCATTTTCCATTGTTCTTGCTGTCGCGATATTTATGATTCTTCCATATTATATATCTGTATTTTTTCAGAAGTTTACAGATTCCTATATGCTGATCGCTGTTTTAGAGGGGCTGATCCGTCTGGCAATTTTTATCGGGTATGTGGCAGCGATTTCGCTGATGCCTGATATTAAACGGGTTTACATGTATCATGGTGCGGAGCATAAGTGCATTAACTGTATTGAACATGGGATGGATCTTACGGTGGAGAACGTGAGAAAGAGTTCCAGATTACATAAGCGTTGTGGAACCAGTTTCCTGCTGATCGTTATGATCATCAGTATTTTCTTTTTTATGTTCATCCATGTGGATTCAAGAGTGTTAAGACTGGTACTTCGTCTTGTGCTGATCCCGGTGATCGCGGGTGTGTCTTTTGAATTTATAAGACTTGCAGGACGCAGCGATAATGCGCTTATTAATCTGCTCAGTAAACCGGGACTTCTGCTGCAGCATATCACGACGAAGGAGCCGGAGGATGATATGATCGAGGTGGGGATTGCATCTGTGGAAGCTGTGTTTGACTGGAAGACTTATGTGGAAGAAATAAGACAAGAGGACAGTAGAGAACATGACATATCGGGAAGCAATTAATCTCGGCGAAAAGGTTTTAAATATGGCAGATGTGGCAGATGCAAAAATTGATGCATGGCTGCTTTTGGAGATGGTCTGCAAGATCGACCGCAGCTTTTATTATCTGCATATGGAGGATGAGGTCGCTGAGGAACAGTTAAGTGAATATGAGATTGCATTGCGCAAACGTGCAGAACATGTGCCGTTACAATATATTGTCGGTGAAGCAGAGTTTATGGGATTGAAATTTAAGGTCAATTCCAATGTGCTGATTCCGAGACAGGATACGGAGACTCTGGTGGAAGAAGCATTAAAAGTCGTAAAACCGGGAATGAAAGTACTTGATTTGTGCACCGGTTCCGGCTGTATTATTGTCAGTATTGTGCATAATGTACCGGAGGTGGAAGGGACAGCGACGGATATTTCCAAACAGGCACTTCTTGTGGCAAAGGAAAATGCAAAGCTGAACCAGGTTTCGGTCACGTTTGAGCGCAGTGATCTGTTTGACAATGTGACAGGGACATATGATGTGATCGTTTCAAACCCGCCTTATATAAGAACCGGGGAAGTGGTAAAACTCATGCCGGAGGTGCAGGAGTTTGAACCGATGGAGGCTTTAGACGGCAAAGAGGACGGTTTATATTTTTATAGAAAGATTATCAAAGAATGTAAGGCATATCTGAAACCGGGAGGACACATTTTGTTTGAGATCGGTTACGATCAGGGCGAAGCAGTGTCCGGGCTTTTAAAAGAAGCTGGATTTAAAAATGTGACGGTTATCAAAGATTTGGCACACAATGATCGTGTTGTGACAGGAATGGAGGATATATGTTTGATAAATTAGAGGATTTACTGATCCGTTTTGAGGAATTAATGAGTGAATTAAGTGAGCCGGATGTGGCAAATGATCCGGTGCGTTTCCGTAAGCTGATGAAAGAGCAGAGTGACCTGACTCCGATCGTAAATGCATATAAGGAATATAAACAGTGCAAACAGAACATCGAGGATTCCCTTGCTTTGCTTGAGGAAGAGTCTGATGAGGAGATGCGTGAACTTGCGAAAGAAGAGTTAAACGATTCTAAGGCAAGAGTGGAAGAGTTGGAAAAAGAGTTAAAGATCTTATTACTTCCGAAAGACCCGAACGATGACAAGAACGTTATCGTTGAGATCCGCGCAGGCGCCGGCGGTGACGAGGCTGCTTTATTTGCTGCTGAAATTTATCGTATGTATCTGCATTATGCAGAAAGCAGAAACTGGAAGACGGAGATCATGGAAGCAGATGAAACCGGCATCGGCGGTATGAAGAGTGTTACTTTTATGCTGAGCGGACAGGGAGCCTACTCCGTTATGAAATATGAGTCCGGTGTACACCGTGTACAGCGTGTCCCGGAGACAGAGTCCGGCGGACGTATCCATACTTCCACTATCACAGTTGCAGTGATGCCGGAGGCTGAGGAAGTGGATGTGCAGATCGATGACAAAGATATCCGTATCGATGTCTGCCGTGCATCCGGTGCCGGTGGCCAGTGTGTCAATACGACAGACTCTGCCGTGCGTCTGACACATATCCCGACCGGAATCGTGATCTACAGCCAGACGGAAAAATCACAGATCCAGAATAAAGCAAAGGCATTCCAGCTGCTGCGTACCAAACTGTATGATTTAGAGCAGCAGAAGGCACATGATGCGGAAGCAGAGCTTCGTAAGAGCCAGGTCGGAACAGGAGACCGTTCCGAAAAGATCCGTACTTACAACTTCCCACAGGGACGTGTAACCGATCATCGTATCAACTTGACACTGTACAAGCTGGATAAGATCATGGACGGAGATATCCAGGAGATCATAGATGCCTGCATCGCCGCTGATCAGGCAGCTAAACTCGCAAAGATGAACGAATGAGCTATTCGTGCAAAATAAAAAGGGATATGATATTCTCACTTGTGAAGAATACCATATCCTTTTTTTATTTTATAAGGATGCAAACGTCACCGAGAAGAAGCGTAGCGTATTCGAGGTGAACGTTTGCACCAAAAAATCCCCGGTTCTTTTGAACCGGGGATTTGCTATATCCGTGATTAGTTCTGCTCAAGAGCAAGTGTTCTTGTTGTCAGATCACAAACTTCTGAAGGTCCGTAATACTGGATAGCACCCGGATATGTGAAAGCTGTTTCAACAGCCCAGGCATCTCTGTGTGCTTTGAATGGCTTGCCATCAAGCTCAACAAGAGCTTTTCTGATAACTGGCTTATCTTCACCGTTTCTTCTTTCCATGTTCATCATCTTTGTGATAGGCATACCACCTGCAACCCATTCTTCAGCCGGTTTAGACAGGTTAGAAACCTTTGAAAGGTATCCTGTGTAGCCATACTGGATCAGCATGAATGCGTTGTAACCAAGTGAGTAGCAGTAGTCTGCATCGAAGTTAGATGGGAATGCACATCTTCCTTCATATCCGAAAAAGTGATGCAGTGCGCTGAACTTGCCGTTGTATGTGCCTGCAGCTTTTCTCTTTGCCAGCTCGTCTTTTACAAGTGCAGAGAAGAGCTTTTCAGATTCGATCAGGGAAACCTGTACATTTCCGTGAGGATCTCTTTCTAAGAATAACTGCTGCTGGATACCAACAGGAAGCAGATCAAATACTGCGAAGGAAGCAGGTGTCAGACCGTTTTTGATGAATTCATATTTGTCATTCCAGCTTGGAAGAGCGTTGAAGGCGTCTGTCTTGCTGCCTGCAAGAAGCTCGTTGATCTCAGCGATCAGTACAGAGAATTCAGGAACGAATTCTACGATTCCTTCCGGGATGATCGCAACACCGAAGTTATCTCCGTTAGCTGCTCTCTTTTCTACAGAATCAGCAATGTAGTTTGCGATAGAAGAAAGAGACATTTTCTTTTCTTTTACTTCTTCACCGATTAAGCAGATGTTTGGCTGTGTCTCAAGTGCACATTCCAGAGCAACGTGAGAAGCGGAACGTCCCATAACTTTGATGAAATGCCAGTACTTCTTAGCAGAGTTGGCATCTCTTTCAATGTTACCGATCAGCTCTGAATATGTTTTTGTAGCTGTATCGAAACCGAAAGAAGCTTCGATATCTTCATTCTTCAGGTCGCCGTCGATTGTCTTAGGACATCCGATTACCTGGATACCTGTGTTGTTTGCTGCCATGTACTCAGCCAGTGTGGCAGCGTTTGTGTTAGAGTCATCACCACCGATGATAACGATAGCTGTCAGACCGTTCTGCTTTGCATTTTCAGCAACGATAGCAAACTGTTCTTTTGTTTCAAGCTTTGTTCTGCCGGAACCAATGATATCAAAACCACCGGTATTTCTGTATGCATCGATGAAAGCGTCATCAAATACAACATAGTCGTTCTTTAACAGTCCGTCCGGGCCGCCCTTGAAGCCGTACAGTACGTTGTCAGGATTTGTAGCCTTTAAGGCATCGTAAAGACCTGTAATAACGTTGTGTCCGCCAGGAGCCTGTCCACCGGAAAGAATAACACCTACAACCTGCTTTTTAGCAGCGGATGTATTCTGACCCTTTTCAAATGTGATCTCCTTTTTACCGTATGTGTTAGGGAAGAGAGCTTTGATCTTATCCTGATCAGCTACGCTCTGTGTATCAACGCCTTCCTTAACGCAGATTTCTGCGATACCATTTCTGAGCATGCCCGGAAGCTTTGGGCTATACTCATATCTTGCTTTCTGAAGTGGTGAAAGATTCATGATTGTTCTCCTTTTTCCTTTATTTTAAATATAGGGCTGCCATAAGGCAGCCCCAAAAAATCAGTTTAGATCTTATAACTGAGGACCAGCTGCTACAAGAGCTTTACCAGCTTCGTTTCCTTCGTATTTAGCAAAGTTCTTGATGAATCTGTCAGCAAGATCTAATGCTTTTGTCTCCCAT
>ENA-OPVU01001819-OPVU01001819.1-human-gut-metagenome-genome-assembly--contig:-NODE-1819-length-10020-cov-2.354541_pt1 | contig 10020 bp, 8 predicted proteins | sample MGYA00241497_ERZ501986 | MGnify/ENA primary metagenome ERZ501986 (study PRJEB25962, sample SAMEA2042995) | human gut metagenome | biome: human gut; feature: human-associated habitat; material: faeces...
GAAACACAACAACACCGTAGACGCATGGATCATTTCCCATCCGCACCAGGATCATGCCGGTGCATTCAATGTTATCTATGCCAATCCGGGAGATATCACCATAAAAAATATTTATGACAACGGTTTTGATTATGATTTCATCGAAGCTGCCGGTGAACCTTACGATGATATCACCGTCATGGAAACGTTCCACGCGCTGACGAAAGATGCTGATAATCTCACACATTTAAAACGCGGCGATGTGATCACACTTGCCGGTCATCTGACACTCTCTGTTTTTAATGCATGGGATGAATCTGTTCTTTCTAATGTCGGGGATGAAAAAGACTATCAGAACAATGCCTCTTTGCTGTTTAAGATCAGCGGTGCACAAAACAGTATGTTATTCTGCTCTGATATCAAATATGATATGAACGACTATCTGCTTGGTACTTACCGGAACGATATCTCCTGCGATTATATTCAGGCCGGACATCACGGAAACTGGTCATTTTCCGATGAATTTTACGAGGCTGCAGGCGCCTCCTATGCCTTTATCGATGCGCCTTCCTCCATCACGGACAACCCGGATTTTCCTGCCAGTACCTTAAAAAGTTCTTTGCAGAAAAAAGGAACGGTATTTGATTTTTCTACCGCTCCTAATTCTGTTACTTTGAAATAACTGATGAAATCTCCCGGATTTCGCCCGGTTATATTTTTCTACATAAGTTGTTGTTGAACTTCGATTTCAGTTGTAGTGTGTTGAGTCAAAAAGATAAGAGGTTCTATGCCTCTTTCTTTTTAGATTATGAGTAATTTACCTACTCAAAATAGTAGTATCCACCCGCTGATACATTTTTCGTTCCACGGTTCTGTACAAATACACGGTATTTTCCTGTCTCAGAAACAGCAAACGAATGTCCAAATGCACCTTTTCCCTCTACATAACGCACATTATTGTGAGGATCCATGATACCGATCCAACAGGTCTGTGTACTTGGAGCTATTGATGCAGAAATTAAAATCTTTTGTCCACTTGACACCTTAAATTTACCGGAGCAGAAACGTGTTCCCGGCTCTACTGTCCAATTAAAATTTGTCAGCTCTCCAGCATCCAATAATGGTGCCACCGGACTGAGGTCCGGTTTTGCATATTTGATGCGGGAATAATCATTATTCTCAGATGCCGGAACAAATACTTCTTTTAATTCCGGCGTCTCTGAAATCTCTCCCTGCGTACCTTCTGCTTCCTGATACAATTCGTCATGCACACCCGCTGCTCCGTAACTTGCTGCATAGGTTGTGGTCATTGAAGTTACCACAAATAAAAACGACAGTACAAATGCTGATATTTTTGCCCCTCTTTTGGCTTTCACATATTTTTTCATATACTCTATTCTCCTTCCCAAACTCTGCTGGCTCTCATATAGGGTAGAAAAAATATAATCCGGCTTTGAATCCTCCGGCATACGTTCCATCAGATCTACGATCACTTCAAAATAACGTTTGGGCGTTGTCACATCACGCAATGCACAGACTGCCGACACGTCACAGGCACACTCACTCCACTCATTGATCCATGACAGAATATGTTTTGCTCCGGAGGTCATATGCTGCATCGCACCGATATAAATGCTGCAAATTTTAAAGAAAGGGTCATTATGCTTACAATGTACCAATTCATGACAAAAGATCACCGTCAGTTCTTCTTTACTGTAGTGATCCTTCGGTAATAAGATATTGTATTGGAATACTCCTGTCACCATTGGACTCTGAATGGAATTACTATAGTAAAGTCCTATCTTCCGATGGATATGGAGCATATTTTTCACTTTCAGAAACTCTGCACAGACCTGTTCATCTGCCACAGGTATTCTGTATCTGCAAAGTCTTTTCCAGCGAATAAATTCAACCATGCTGTCTGCGACATTTTTGATCAGAAAGACCAGCCAGATAACTCCGGCTATCCCAAACACGAGATCCATATCTCCTGCCATCTCAAAATTAGGTTTCCATATGCTTTCCGTCCGCAGATATCCACGCCAGGTCAGCCTGACGATCAGATAACCAAACGGTACTATGTACATCATACATACAAACCTCAAAGTCGCATATACCAGTCTGGGATCCCGTTTCAGCAAAAGCGGCTGAAATACTCTCCAGAACCCCAGACTGACCGTACCTGTAAAACAGGCAATCAAGATAATCAAAAATATCTGACTAATTAAGTTCATCTAATTTTTTCTTGAGTACCTGAACCTCTTCCTTGGTGAGCGCATCCTCGCAAAGATGGCAGGCAAACGCAGCCATATCTCCTTTATCAAAGAATCTTGCGTTCTCCTGTACGGTTGCTTTCCAGAAATCTTCCTTGCTTACTGCAGGCTGATAGAATGAATATCTTCCCTTGCGGTAAACTGTTAAAAATGATTTCTTAACCAGTCTTGCCAGAAAAGTAGAAACCGTCTGTGGCTTCCAGCTTTTTCCGTTCTCCTGATTTACTCTGTTCATGATATCCTGTAATGCCAGATCCTCTGTTGAATCCCAGATAACTTTCATGACAAGTCTTTCGCATGCTGAAATATCGTTCGTATCCATGAACCAATCTCCTTTCCACTCGCGCAGTGATTACTACGTCCGTAAACAACATATCATTTTTTTATGTTGTTTTCAATAATTTTTTTATTTTTTTATGTTTTTCCCAACAACAGAGATTCTCTTTATCAATCCCCCTGTTTTCCAAAGAAAAACGCATATACATGTTTTATTATAAAACATTTTCAGCCAGAATGCTACATTTATCTTTTTTATTCAGACAAAATTCATACTTTTAGCCTAGAACCTGCTCATCATCACAGGTAACACCAAGGCTTACCTCGATCAGCCGCAGATCCGATCCAAGTGCTTTGATGGAATGTTTCTTGCCGGATGCAATACTTACCGTAGAACCTGCAAGCAGATCTACTTCCGTTCCCTCAAGAATCAGTTTTCCCATACCGGAAATAACGGTGATCGTCTCTGTATGCTGGGCATGTGTGTGATATGGCATTGTCTTGCCTGCAAGGATCTTGATGCGTTTTGTCACGCTGTGTGTGCCGTCCTCGTCGTTGTTGTCGATCGTCTTGATCGTTCCCCAGCGGCGCTCTTCAAATCTTGACTCATCCGGAATATTTTCAAGGCAGTCTTTGATATAGGAACTCTGGTGTTTGTCCGCTACTAATATTCCATCGTGCGAAGCAACGATCACCATATTTTTTGCTCCCATGACTACCATCGGAACTCCAAGCACATTGATTGCATGGCTGTTCTCACAGGTCTTATCCCATGTCACATCACCAATGCTCTGCTCTTTCATTTCCTCGGTCAGGGTATTCCAGGTTCCAAGGTCTTTCCAGATCCCGTCATACTGGACAGCAACAATGTTTTTCCAGTGCTCTAACACCTCATAGTCAAAGCTCTGTTTCGGCAGCTTTTCGTAATCGGCAACCATCTCATCATAGTTTGTCGTAACACCGTATTTATCCAGCCACTGCGCAGCCATGTTTAATTTGAAACAGAACACACCACAATTCCAGAGTGCACCCATATCCACAAGTTCCTGTGCGGTCGCCTCATCCGGTTTTTCACGGAATCCTTTTACTGCAAACGGCTCGGATCCTTTTTTTTCAGGAACGATATATCCATATTTTGTGGATGGATAGGTCGGCACGCCGCCGAGCAGTCCGATCACACTGTCCTGTTTTTCAATATATTCACCCAAAGATTTGATCTTATTAAAAAATTCTACTGTAGTGTATGGATCTACCGGCAGAAATGCAACCACATCATCCGGCTTTGCACCCTTGTTTGACAAAAGATAGGCACAGGATAACATAACAGCCGGGAATGTGTTGCGGCGCATAGGCTCAACCGCAACTTCTGCCTGTCCGTCCAACTGGCTCTCGATGAGCTCCACCTGGGAATCGCTTGCACAAACGATCGTATTCTCAGAAAGTGATGCCGCCTTAAGCTGCCCGAACACACGCTGTAACATGGAACATTTTTCGGTGCTTTCCGAATGTTCCGCTTCATCCGGGTTCATTAACTTAATATACTGCTTGGAACACAGATCATTTGATAACGGCCAGAGACGCTTTCCGGAACCGCCTGATAATAAAACAATATACATGTTGTTTCTCCATTCTACGCTCTTAGCGCTCTGCACGCATCGGATTGTGCAGGAAATCATCATAAGTCAGGCGGATTCCTTCCTCTAACTCTGTCTTATATTTCCAGCCGAGTCCCTCTAATTTGCTTACATCAAGAAGTTTTCTCGGTGTTCCGTCCGGTTTTGTGGAATCCCATTTGATCTCACCCTCATATCCGACTACTTTGGCAACCAGTTCTGTCAGCTCTTTGATGGTCAGCTCTTTTCCGGTTCCAAGGTTCACGGTCTCGTTTCCGCTGTAATGGTTCATCAGATATACGCAGGCATCTGCAAGATCGTCCACATAGAGGAACTCTCTGAGAGGTGTACCGGTTCCCCAACAGGTTACCTCTTTTAATCCGGCCTCTTTTGCCTCATGGAAACGACGGATCAGTGCCGGAAGCACATGGCTGTGCTCTGGATGATAATTATCGTTTGGTCCGTAAAGGTTGGTCGGCATAACAGAAATATAATCAGTTCCGTACTGACGGTTTAAAAACTCGCAGTATTTTAAACCGCTGATCTTTGCAAGTGCATATGCCTCATTGGTTTTCTCCAGTTCACTTGTCAGAAGGCAGCTCTCTTTCATCGGCTGTGGAGCCATACGCGGATAAATACAGGAAGAGCCTAAAAACATTAACTTCTTACATCCGTTTTTCCATGCCTCGTGGATCACGTTCATCTCAAGAACCATATTGTCATACATGAAATCAGCGAGTGCTTCACTGTTTGCCATGATACCGCCTACTTTTGCGGCTGCAAGAAACACATAATCCGGTTTTTCTTTTGCGAAAAACTCCTCCACTGCATCCTGACGGCAGAGATCTAACTCTTTGTGTGTTCTTGTGATGATATTTGTATATCCTTCTTTTTCAAGCTGACGGACAATCGCGGAACCTACCATTCCTCTGTGTCCGGCAACATATATTTTTGCATCCTTTTCCATGATCTTATTCTCCATTTCTGTCTGTTTCCCAAGACATAACAAGTTTGAGCGTAAGCACAAACTTGTGTGTGAAAAATCTTATTTTTCACACTTTTCTCCAAATGTTATTTTTCGTTTTTTACAAGCTCCATATCATGCGCTACCATGATCTTTACAAGCTCCTCAAAAGTAGTTTTCGTCGGATTCCAGCCAAGCTCTGTCTTTGCTTTTGTAGGATCTCCCCAGAGATTTACAACGTCGGTCGGACGATAGAACTCCGGTGAAACTTTGATAACAGTCTTTCCGGTTGCTTTGTCGATACCGACTTCATCCATACCCTCGCCCTTGAACTCAAGCTCAATGCCAGCCTCGCGGAATGCGTGCTCACAGAACTCGCGGACAGAGTGCTGCTCACCGGTTGCGATCACGAAATCTTCCGGTTTGTCGTTCTGTAAGATCAGCCACATACATTCAACATAGTCTTTTGCATAACCCCAGTCACGCAGGGATGATAAATTTCCAAGGTAGAGCACATCCTGTTTGCCCTGGGCGATTCTTGCTGCTGCAAGGGAGATTTTTCTGGTTACGAAAGTCTCACCACGGCGCTCTGACTCATGGTTGAATAAAATACCATTACAGCAGAACATGTTATATGCTTCACGGTACTCTTTTACGATCCAGAAACCGTACTGTTTTGCAACTGCATACGGGCTGTATGGGTGGAACGGTGTTGTCTCGCGCTGTGGAACTTCCTCTACTTTTCCATATAACTCGGAAGTGGAAGCCTGATAAATACGGCAGGTCTTCTCTAATCCACAGATACGGACTGCCTCAAGCACTCGGAGTACTCCGGTTGCGACAACATCTGCTGTATATTCCGGCACATCGAAGCTGACACCAACATGGCTCTGTGCAGCGAGGTTGTAGATCTCATCCGGTTTAATGCTTCCGATCAGACGTACCAGACTTAAAGAATCAGACAGATCTCCGTCATGAAGTTTAATCACATTTTTTTCGATCAGATGATCGATACGGGCAGTATTTGAAATGGAAGCACGACGTACAATACCGTGAACCTCGTAACCCTTCTCCAGTAAAAATTCAGCCAGATAGGAACCATCCTGACCGGTAATACCGGTAATCAATGCAACCTTAGACATATATTAACCTCAACTTTCCTTTTGATTTACTTTCTGTTTTGATCAATAGCAACTGTTCAATACCTCCACAGTTACTGCATTTATTTTAGTAAAAAATCCGGAAAGCCTGAATTCACGATATTGCCCTTTCTCCCTGTTTTCTTACATTATCTTGCTCTCTTTTCTCACTTCTCCCACTTCTCTCTGTACTCTAAAGGGCTCATGCCTTCCATCTGTCTGAAAACCCGGCTGAAATAATGAGGCTCCCCCAGACCGCATTTATAGCCGATGGTCTTTATCTTTTCGTTGGAAAAGCGGAGCATATATTTTGCCTTCGTGACTCTCCTGTTCATCAGGTAGCTGCTGATACTGACACCAAACTGCTCCCTGAACACGCGGGTCAGATAGTATTTACTGATAAAAAAATGCTCTGCCAGAAAATCCAGGCTTATTTTCTCCTGATAATGCTCATCCAGGTACTGCTTTACAGGAAGTACATTCTGTTTTTTCAGATCTGCATCTCTGTGTTTTTCTCCCGGGTGCCAGGACTCATTCATCAGAAGCGTCAGCAGATAATTCAGCTCACTGTTTATCTTCATATCCCGAATGTAATCATCGGAATCTGCCAGTTCATAAATCCTGTGACAGATTTCCAGAAACCCGGAAACAGAAACGGGGTGGAAGACTACTCTTCCACCCCGCTCTAAATACTTGTCATAAATTGCTGTCATATTCGGACCATAGAAATGTATCCAGGATAAACTCCACAGCTTCTCCGAACTACTGTGTGCATACTGTTTTCTGCAGTCAATAAACACACAGTCTCCTGTACGAAGAGAATAAGTTCTGCCTTCACAGATGAGCTCACCCTCGCCATCTGTCACTGTAAAAAACAAATAAGAGGACAGGTTACTGCGCCCTGTGCTGTGAGGCTTATGTACCTGCAGAGAGCCAATCTCCTGCAGATACAGTAAAGAAGTCCTAGCAAAATTTGACGGTGTATATAAAATCCTGTCAGAGGTGACAACCGGTAATTGTGTATTAACAAATAAATCTTTCATCTGATCTTTTCCTTCGGAATTTCTATTCCCATACAAGATTACAGTCAGCTACGCCAACGAGGCTGTCCATAAATACTTCTTTCAGACGTTCTTCTACCATCTGCCTTGTCACACCCTTTTTCAGTATCACCTGAAGGAAACCACCGCCACCGGCACCACATACCAGCTTTCCGTCCACCAGCTCCTCAATACTGCTGAAAATCTGCTCAATCAAAGTGTTACTGCTTCCGGCATCTATTTTCTTACTCAGTTCCCAGTGATAATCCAGAAGCTTTGCAAAACCGTCTACGTTTCCACGCTCCAGTTCAAAGCGCATCAGTGCTGCTGTTTTCTGGATCTCCTCCAACGCAAACAGACTGTCCGGTTCATTACCCACATAGCGTCCCACCACATCACGGAGAAGATTTCTCGCCAGACGCCTCTGCCCTGTATAGATCAGGACAAATCTTTCATCCAGCTCCTTCTTTGTCTGCGGTGAAAGCTCTATATGTGCTACCTGAAGCTGCTGTTGAAGCCCAGGCATGGAGGTTATATATTTAAGACCAGGCGTAATGCCTCCGACCTGATCCTGCCATCCTCCTCCTGTAGACATGATCTGTTCCATTGCCAGTACATGGGCATATAAATCTTCTTCTGTATATGCGATTCCCATAAATTCAAACACTGCCTTCACACAGGCTGCCGAAAGAATAGATGAGGTGCCAAGACCGGAACCTTTGGGGACATTTGTTACCTCAGAATGCATAACAAAACCACTGCCAAGGCGTTCCAGTATTTCACCCAGAGTATGTCCCTCCCTGGGAATTATTCCGCAGGCAAGAAGGCAGGCCTTCTGCAGGGCAAAAGGATCATAAGGGTCACCTGTGGCCTGCAAAGGCTCAATCGTGTCAAACTCTCCATGAACATCCATATCCCGGCTGTCAAAAACAACCTTCTGCTCAGGAATCCTCTCCAGTGTCACCTCTACCGGCTTCTCCCCGTTCAAAAGAATAGCGGCATTTAATACAGTCCCGCCCTTTTCATTACAATAGGGCGGTGTATCACTCCAGCCACCTCCCCAGTTCACACGGAGCGGCAGCCTGACTGTATGACGATCTGTAACAATCCTTGCCTGTTCATTATAAGCAAGACTTTTGATTGTCGCTTCCAGAACCTCCGACTGAATAATGCGGAAACATTCCTGCACCTCATTCTCATCCTCAAGGATCACTCCCAAATAATAATGCAGACGCATTTTTTCACCGAAATCTGCTTTTCTCAGACGCTTCCTCAGCCATTCCTTTTGAATCTTTGTCAGAGACTGCAGCTTTCTTATACTCCCTGCAGGAACCTGATCTCTGATTGCCTTTGCAATCCCGTCCATAGTTACCAGATCTGCCATCCGCTTATTCCACGCTATGATAGCATCCGGATCCGCCTCATTAAATCCGGCGCAAAGAGACTTGTGGGAAACTGCAGTCCATAAAGATCTGTCAAAATCTTTCCCTCCTGTGACAATCTCATAAAGTTCCAGTGTCGCATCTGTTGCCTCCCGGATCGTATCTGCCTCCTGATACAGCGCAGCAGACCACAAGGTATGTGCCTGTCCGTTCTCCTCCCAGAATCTCACTCCAAGTGTATCTTCCAGTTCATCCAGATCCCTGCCAAACAGCCGGTTCTCCTTAGGATTATCATTTACGCCAAAAATACGCACAATAAATTTTCCGTTTCTCTGCTTCAGCCCATGGAGAACAACATTATCAGGAATAACCTGATCCTGCACGTCTAACTTCTTCATGGGATCTGACCCCAATGTTTGGAAAAGAGGGATATGTAATCTCTTTGCTGAGATTGCAGATAAACAGGAATTAGTATCTCCCAATACAAGATAACCATCCGGCTGCAATTCGCTCAGCAATTCATATATCATATTCCAAACTCTTTTTTTAACTCATCCACAACATCATATGGAAAACGTTCGGCACAGCCTTCATCTTCCAGTAAAACACCAACAATCTTACCAGCCAGTTCTATACCATTCTTACTGTGGAGACGTTCTTCAATTCTTACTGCATTTCCTAAATCTCTTGCTACCCACACCTGATCATATATTTCAAGTTGTGAGATGATTTTACCCACCTGGTAAGAAAACTCTAATTCGTTCGTATCATCCGGACTTTCCATAATCTGGTAGATTTGCTGTAGTCTGTTCAATATCTGAGCAGCATTTAAGTCCAGCGGTACATAAACCCGAACATTATCATCAGGTAAAATCCCACCATTAGTACGTGTTCTTCCGGTAAGTGCTTTTTGATGCTGCTCTTCCGTATTATAGTAAAAAGCCGTGTCCGCAATTCCAAGTTCATTGATATAAAGAACTTTCTCTGGAATTGGGTGGATATCTAAATCATGATGCATATTATATATATTTCATCTCCTATCGCTAAAGTATGTTTAAAAAATCATAATCTGAAAGAATCATTTACCTCATAGAATCTCGTCCATATATTCCTATATCTCAAAGTTTGCTTAAAATTATTGATTGTTGAAGAAACAGTTTTTCTGGATCTTCATCAATTAATTTGGCAATATGCCCAACAGACTCTAAAACCAAAGTAAGCGCTTAAATCTTGGGTAGCTTTACTGTCTACGTTTTTGAACTCATAATGATAGTAAATAGATTTTTACTACACTCCGCTTGATAGGAGATAGAAATTTACTACATTTGGAGGTTTCATTATGAGTAAGAAACGT
>ENA-OPVU01001832-OPVU01001832.1-human-gut-metagenome-genome-assembly--contig:-NODE-1832-length-9974-cov-3.095171_pt1 | contig 9974 bp, 9 predicted proteins | sample MGYA00241497_ERZ501986 | MGnify/ENA primary metagenome ERZ501986 (study PRJEB25962, sample SAMEA2042995) | human gut metagenome | biome: human gut; feature: human-associated habitat; material: faeces...
GTAGCACATACATAATAATGCTGGGAATCTGACGGAAGCAGAAACGGTTCGCCAAATACACTGTCCCTATTCAGTTCATCGATGACATACTCATTTCCATCCTCGTCACAGCAGTAGAGAACTGCTCTTCCCTCCTGGATCAGACCGATCTTTTTCATGGAGCTGGAATATTCCATGATGGTTTCTCCATTCTGAAAAACAGCCTCCCGGACTTTGAAACAGACACGCATTCTTTCCTGTTCTTCGGGCAAAATATCCGTAAATAAAGTGATATGCTCCATAAATTTTCCTCCCACCGGCAAAATACTCTTCCGCATATCTGTACTTTCCTCTTTGTATACAAGACTATGTAAGAGGACTCTCAAAGCAACTATCCGCATTTTATTTTGCTGCATGTTTCTGATTTTATACCAGCACGAAAAAAATGTAAAGTCTGGAAATTTTTCCTGTTTTGTTGTATTTGCAACAGTTTTTGCCATCAATTTCTGTTATATTTTTATCAAAGTTAAGAAACAAACAAATCACTGAAGCATATAAATAAATCCACCATAGAAAGAAAAGAGGAATCGCTCATGAAAATCACAGATACCATCAAATATGTAGGCGTTAATGATCATCAGGTTGACCTTTTTGAGGGCCAGTACAAAGTGCCGAACGGAATGTCCTACAACTCCTACGTGATCAAAGATGAAAAGATCGCAGTTATGGATACGGTAGATGCAAATTTTACTCACGAATGGCTTGATAATATCCAGAAAGTTCTGGGCGACCGGAAACCGGATTATCTGATCGTACAGCATATGGAACCGGATCACGCAGCCAACATCGCAAACTTCCTGAAGGCTTATCCGGACACCATCGTTGTTTCCAACAAAAAAGCCTTCGCCATGATGCAGAACTTCTTTGACCTGGATCTGGAAGGTCATCAGATCATCGTAGATAACGGCGGAACCCTTTCCCTTGGAAAACACGATCTGACTTTTGTATTTGCACCGATGGTTCACTGGCCGGAGGTTATGGTTACATATGACAGTACTGATAAGGTTCTGTTCTCAGCAGACGGTTTCGGTAAATTCGGAGCACTTGACGTAGAAGAAGACTGGGACTTCGAAGCACGCCGTTACTATATCGGAATCGTTGGAAAATACGGTGCACAGGTTCAGAAGCTTCTGAAAGCTGCCGCAACTCTGGATATCCAGACAATCTGTCCGCTTCATGGTCCAATCCTCACAGAGAACCTGGGACATTACCTTGAGAAATATGATATCTGGTCCTCCTACAAAGTAGAGAGCGAAGGTGTTGTGATCGCCTATACATCTGTTTACGGAAACACAAAGAAAGCAGTAGAACTTCTGGCACAGAAACTGGAAGAAAAAGGATGCCCGAAAGTAACTGTATTTGACCTTGCAAGAGATGACATGGCAGAAGCAGTAGAAGATGCTTTCCGTTACGGCAAACTGGTACTTGCCACAATTACATACAACGGAGATATTTTCCCATTCATGCGTACTTACATCGAAAACCTGACAGAACGCAGCTACCAGAACCGCACCATCGGACTCATCGAAAACGGAAGCTGGGCTCCGGCAGCGGCAAGAGTAATGCAGGGAATGTTCGAAAAGAGCAAAAACATTACATGGCTCGAGAACAATGTAAAGATCATGTCCTCACTCAGCGAAGCAAATGAGGCAGAGATTGAGGCTATGGCTGAGGAGCTTTGCAAATAAATTTTGGCTACGATAAGGTATCAAATTCTGAAGTATATATAGAAAATTATTAAATGCAGAGAATCTGCAACTATACTAATATTAAAAAACAGGGAGTGTACAACTTTAAGTAAGTTGTACACTCCCTGAAATTTTTTACCAGAATATTTGCCTGCCACTCTATTGACAATAGTATGATTTCATACTATTATACTTTGGTATGAAATCATACTATGAAAGGAAAATAAAAATGTCAGAGATAATTCAAGATAAAGTTAATCAAATAAACTGCCTGAACGAAGAAATTGATTCCTTGTATCATCAGGCGGCATTAAAGCTGGGAGTATCGGACTGCGTTCTGTTTGTTCTTTATATGCTTCACACGAATGACGGGAAATGTCTGCTCTATGATATTTACAAATTATCGGGAATCAGCAAACAAACAGTCAATTCAGCAATTCGAAAACTGGAAAATGAAGAAACGGTATATCTGGAAAAATGTAATGGAAAATCGAAGATGGTATATCTTACTGAAAAAGGAAAAACATATACTTCCAAGACAGCTGCACGACTATTTGAGGCTGAATGTAAAGCGCTAAGCAATTGGACGGAGGAAGAAATTAACCTGTATCTTAAGCTGACTGAAAGATATCATGCAGATTTAAAGAATGAAATCGAATCTTTATAGAAAGTGGAAGAACTACTGGAATCTGTCAAATAAGCAGAGGAAAGATTTAAAGAAAATTGTTATAAAATCATCTATAAGATTATGGGACTTAACAACAGAAAGGAAAATAGGAAAATGGAACAGACAATACAGCTTTCGGATCATTTCGGTTACAGACGACTGATCCGTTTTACAATACCGTCAATTCTTATGATGATCTTTACATCCATCTATGGTGTAGTTGATGGATTTTTTGTATCAAATTTCGTTGGAAAGACATCATTTGCAGCGGTAAATTTTATCATGCCATTTCTGATGATCACCGGAGTTATGGGATTTATGTTTGGAACTGGTGGAAGTGCGTTGATTGCTAAAATCATGGGTGAAGGAAAGAAAGAGAAAGCACATAAAATTTTTTCGCTCCTTATTATGGCTACGATTATCTGTGGAATTGTAATTGGAGCAATCAGCATAATTTTTCTCAGACCAGTAGCCGTATTTCTTGGAGCAAGAGGAGAGATGCTGGAAGAATGTATTATATATGGAAGAATTATTCTCGTAGCATTGCCATTCCTTATGTTACAGTACGCATTTTCAAGCCTGGCTGTTACCGCAGAAAAGCCGAAACTGGGATTGATTGTGACAGTTACTGCAGGTGTGATAAATATGGTTGGTGATGCGCTTTTTATGGCTGTTTTTCAGTGGGGAATCGCCGGAGCGGCAATGGCTTCCGCACTGGGACAGATTGTAGGAGGTATTATTCCGCTGATTTATTTTGCCCGGAAAAATACCAGCCGCTTAAGGATTGTCAGACCGGAATGGGACGGCAGAGCACTGCTTAGAATCTGCACCAATGGCTGCTCGGAACTTATGAGCAATATCTCTATGTCCGTCGTCGGCATGCTTTATAATACACAGCTTATGAAATATGCAGGAGAAGACGGGGTGACAGCCTACGGTACGATCATGTATGTGAATTTTATTTTTATTGCAATTTTCATTGGCTATGCAACAGGTGTTGCGCCGGTGATCAGTTATCATTATGGTGCCGGGAATACAAAAGAACTGAAAAGTTTGCTGAAAAAAAGTTCTGCATTGATTTTGATTTCATCTGCGTTGATGTTTGGAGTATCAGAACTTATGGCAAAGCCACTGGCAGGTATTTTTGTAGGATATGACGCAGCATTGCTGGATATGACTGCGCATGGTTTTTCAATCTATGCAGTTTCCTTTATCTTCGCAGGGATTGCCATATTTGGCTCCGCTTTCTTTACAGCCCTCAATGATGGACTTACATCGGCAGTCATTTCATTCCTCAGAACACTTTTGTTTGAATGCGCTTCCGTAATGATCCTGCCGCTGATTCTTGGGCTTAATGGAATCTGGTGCTCGATTGTTGTAGCAGAGTTCATGGCAGTGGTGGTAACTTTGATATTTCTTGTGGTTAAACGTAAAAAGTATGGATATTGGTAAAATGAAATAGAGTATCTGGATTATATAATCGGCATATGGGTGACCAAGACTTAAAATATTTCTCCAGTTTGTTCTATAATATGCTATACTAGTTTTAGTTAAAACTCAGGGAGGCGGTAAGATGACTAAATTAGGTCAGATGTTAGTTGATGATGGGTACAAGCGTGGAAAAATTCAGGGAGCACTTTTATGTGGAAAAACGCCTGAGGAAGTAGCAGAAATGTTTGATATTTTGTTACAAGAAGTGTTAAAAGTGAAAGAGAATGAAAAAGATATGAAAAAAGCTTGAGTCATAGACTTATATTTATATACTATTTAGAAAAAATTTCACACGGGAAAATTCTAGAAGAAACGGAATTACAGAGAATTTTAAGGTAAATGAATCGTAGATTGACAAAAACATACATTTCAGTGTATACCAAAGACAGAAAATGGCTTTGGAGGATATGGAGTAGTGGATGCAAAAAAGTTTGGAGCATTTATTTCAGAGAGAAGAAAAGAACAGCACATGACACAGGCTGGCCTTGCCGGAAAAATCGGAGTGACAGATAAGGCAGTCAGCCGTTGGGAGAGGGGACTTGGTTTTCCGGATATTAATACTATGGAGCCGTTGGCAACTGCGTTGGGGGTATCACTTTTGGAACTGATGAAATCAGAGATAATATCAGAAGAGGTTCAGATGAAAAAAGATGAGTCAGCAGAGAAAAAATATACATCTGCAGAAGTGACAGAGATGATGTACTCAATGGAAGAAATACGAAAACAGCAGCAACGGCAGGATAAAATAGCAGGTTATCTGGCGATACCGGTAATGCTGATAGTTGCTGCTATTTTTAAACTCTCAGGTCATGCAAATTTTGGCGGTGCGGTGTTTGCAGGGCTTCTGGGGGCTGGCGCCATTGTCTGCGTATATTATCTTTGGGAGAATCGAGAAGATAAGGAAAGCAGAAAAGTTTATGGATTTTTTACAATTGTTATGACAGGTATATTTCTTATACTTTGTTCTTTTATGATTCCTGATGGATTCTGGGAACATCATAAGCAGGAAGCCACCCTTATCACGTGCGTTGTGAATCTAGCAATTGTAGTATATATGTTTGGATTGGTGATAAAGAAAATAAACAGGGAGAAAAAGAATCCGGCAATTATTATGGGTGTTGTAGTATTGGAGCTTGTGTTAGTGATGTGGATTTTGCAGAGCTTTGCTGCCAGATCAATAGAAAATGCTGATGGAACCAGTAAGGGTGTTGTAGCAGAGCAGTTTGCGACGCAACTGTTGCTTAATGAAAAAGATGTCGAAGAAGACTGGATACGTGGATATAATTATGTTCAGATTGATTTACATCCGGATGTCTATCGTGTAGGTTTCACTTATTATGCAAATCAGAAAGATGTAGAAATAGGAAAAGAAAGTGTGTATGGTTATGATATTCAGGTGGATTCCGAGTATATGATTACGATAAAAGAAAAAAGTGTTGCAATCGGCGAGGATTTGTGGAGCAAAAATACAGAGGTACGGAAAATAAAAATACAATGAAGAAAGGCAGGAATGAAACATGACAGTATCAGAAGTTATAAAGAAAATGGTAGCATATTCAGAAGGGAATCTCCACGATATCAATCACTTCATGAAGGTATATGCCTACGCAAAAACAATCGCAGAGGGCGAAAATCTGAATCCGGAGCTGCAGAAGCTGGTGGAGGTGACAGCAGTTGTGCATGATATTGCCTGTCCTCTCTGTAGAGTGAAATACGGAAACACCAACGGCAAGCACCAGGAAGAAGAAAGTGCGGCACTGTTAGAAGAATTCTTCAAGGATTCAGACCTGCCAAAAGAATTTACAGACAGAGTTTCTTATATTGTAAGTCATCACCATACGATAGACGGAATAGATGGCATTGACTATCAGATCATGATAGAAGCTGATTATCTGGTTAATGCAGACGAAAGCAATTTCTCCGGCAATAATGTAAGAAATATGCTGGAAAAAGTATTCAAAACAGAGACAGGAAAATTTTTACTGAAGTCTATGTATCAGAAAAGGCTGGATTCTGCAGAAGAGAAATAGCAGTAGTTATAAAATTTTATATGACAATTACTGAGAAAGCTGTCACAAAAAAAGTGGCAGCTTTTTGAAACTTTTCATTGCATTTCCCCATCTAATAAGTGTAAAACAAAAACAATAAAACTTCATTCGAATGAAAACCATTTACAGAAACATATAAGCAAGGAGGATCAGCATTTGATACAGTTGGTAAAACGTTCCATTTCAGGAGATGCGGATGCATTTCTGGAACTGATGGAAAAGAATTCTCTGGCAATGTACAAGGTGGCAAGGGGAATCCTGGATAATGATGAGGATGCCGCAGATGCCATGCAGGATACCATACTTACCTGCTTTGAAAAAATACATACACTGAAGAATCCGGAATATTTCAAAACCTGGATGATCAGGATCCTGATCAATGAATGCAATAAAATCCACAGACATTATAAAAACTTCAGCAGAGCCGAAGAACTTCCGGAAGTTCCCGGACAGGACATGTCCATTGAGGAATTTGAGTTCAAGGAAATGCTTGGAATGTTGGACGAATCCTACAGGATCATACTGGTTCTGTATTATGTAGAGGGATTTCGGATTGCAGACATTGCTTCTATATTAAATATGAATGAAAACACAGTAAAAACCAGACTGGTCAGAGCCCGTATGCAGCTAAAGCAGGAATATACTTCAGCAGAAGATAATATTCAGAAGAAAAGACTGCAGCAGAAGAAAAAGAAAAACAGAGAATTCACAGGTATAACAGAAGAGCTTGCGGAAAACCAGAATGGAAATATGAGAACAGGATCGGTAATAACAGGAAGCATAACGGTAAGTGCAAGAAAGGGATGAAGTGATTATGGCGAAGAAATTGGATTTTGATAAAGAAAAGAATAACAGAAATGACAATGCGATAGAGGAAATCATGCAGGCAGAGTTTCCATTGCCAAAGCAGGCAGAAGACGCGAAGAATACAGCATTTGCCAGAATCAGAGAAATGGCAGCAGCTTCTGGAAATGCGGAAAACACAGAGAATATGGTGCGAAGATTATCGGAGAAATCAACAAAGAAATCAACAGAAAAATCAACAGGAAGTTCCGGGAAAAAATCATCCGGAACAGTAAAATCGCACAAGAAATTCAAAGCAGTATACAAAACAGCTTTGGGACTGACCGCGGCTGCAGCCGTATTTTCCGCAGTATGTATTACAAATCCTGCATTTGCAGAGAATATTCCTCTGGTTGGAAATGTATTTAAGCAGCTCGGCAATTCCCTGGGATTTTATGGTGATTATTCAAAATATGCAAAGCAGCTGACAGATTCCACAGAAGATGCACGGTCTGCAGATGCTGATGGAAGTCAGGAGGGAAGCAATAATTCTCAAAATGTTCAGGCTGAGGATCAGAATACAACAGAAAATGATAATTCAGATAAAACGAAAGACAATGAATCCTACAGCAAAACGGTAGATGGAACAACTGTCACACTCTCAGAGGTATACTGTAATGAACTGGCAATGTATCTGTCTATGACAATTCATACAGAAGATAAATTCCCGGATACCTTCATTAGATTTGATGGAAAACCCGATATTAAGCTCAGTGAGAATTCTACAGTGAAATATGATTACATGGATGGAAAAAGTAATCTGTTCAATGCTTATCTGGATGGAAAAATGCTGGATGATAACACCTATGCAGGAGTTTTGCGTATTCCTGTAGAAGATATGACAGTGGATGATGCAGGATGGACAAAATTTTATGAGGTGCGTAACGCATTTTTCAAAGAAAAAGGGATTGATGTAGATTCTGAGGACTTTAGTTTTGATAAGCTAGCCCAGGCACTGGGAATGGATGAATACAGTGATGAGAAGCTTCCTCAGGTGGGAGGTCCGGCAATCAGTGATTATGTCAAAGACATCAAAGTACCTGACCGGTTTACCATGGAGCTGGATCTGAAAGATATTGTGGGCGCTCTTCCGGAGAATCAGGATACCACCCCGGATATCCCTCAGGATCTGCGGGATGAATATAATCAGAAAATGGAAGAGCATGGAATCAGCACAGACGATGCAGATTATGAGAGCCTGACAGAAGAGCAGAAGAATCTGGAGCATCAGTTTTTCACTGAGATGTGGAATGAGTATTATGAACGATATCCTGAGGCAAACGAAGGTGATAACAGATATAACTCATGGACACTAAAAGGTGACTGGAAGTTCAACGTAGATGTAGAGAAAAATACTTCCGATACGGTTGAAAAGGATGTAAATGTGGTAGATGAAAATGGAGATGGTGTTCTCTCCATTACGAAAACACCATTTGAGATCACTATGAAAATGCAGGATCCGGAAACAAAATATGTTGCTGTTATGCTGGATGCCAATGGAGATATACTACCAGATGGCGGAGTGGCAAACGGTAATGCGGACACCTATGCAATACAGGACAGGGATGTTTCCACAGTATATATCTATCTTTGCGATTACTATGAGTATATGGACGAGCTGAAAGGCTACTACTGGTCTGATAACTATGAAGAGAAAGCAAAGACCAAGACCTTCAAACAGCTTCTGGATGAACGGGCAGTTGCCGGTACGGAAGTACATTTTGATACAGATAAATAATGATAATAAGTTTCTTTTGGAACCTGATATCAAATGATAAAGTACAATAACTGAAACCGCATCTTCCTAATTTTCTACAGGAAGATGCGGTTTTAGTTATTTTGATAAAAAAGGTCAGAAAAACAGTAGAATCTGAGCCAGGTTAATGTTACAATGTAGGCGTCTCAAAAAAAGAGTGCAGAAGGGAGCCAAAACAAAATGGACTACGCAAAAGAATCTTTAAAAATGCATTATGACTTAAAAGGTAAAATTGAGGTTGTATCAAGAGCCAAAGTAGATTCCAAAGATGCTTTAAGCCTTGCTTACACACCGGGTGTTGCTCAGCCTTGTCTGGAGATCCAGAAGGATGTAAACAAGAGTTATGATCTGACAAGACGCTGGAATACAGTTGCTGTTGTAACAGACGGAACTGCGGTACTTGGACTGGGAGATATCGGACCGGAAGCAGGTATGCCTGTTATGGAAGGCAAATGTGTACTCTTTAAAGAATTCGGCGGTGTAGACGCGATTCCGCTCTGCGTCCGCAGTAAAGATGTTGATGAGATCGTTAAGACAGTAAGCCTTCTGGCCGGATCCTTTGGAGGAATCAACCTTGAGGATATTTCCGCACCGAGATGTTTTGAAATCGAAAGGAAACTGAAAGAATGCTGTGATATTCCGATCTTCCACGATGACCAGCACGGAACAGCAGTTATCACACTCGCAGGTGTTATCAACGCATTGAAACTGGTTGGCAAGAAGCTTGATGAAGTGAAGATCGTTACTTCCGGAGCAGGTGCTGCAGGTATCGCTATCATCAAACTGTTAATGTCCATGGGACTTAAGAATGTAATCATGACAGACAGAAAGGGTGCGATTTACGAAGGCAGAGAAGGATTAAACCCGATCAAAGAAGAGATGGCTAAGATTACAAACTTCAACAAAGAGAAAGGTACTCTTGCAGAAGTGATCAAAGGCGCAGACATCTTCATCGGTGTATCCGCACCTGGAACACTGACACAGGATATGGTCCGCACAATGGCAAAAGATCCTATCATCTTTGCATGTGCAAACCCGGTACCTGAGATTTTCCCTGACGAAGCAAAAGCAGCAGGCGCAGCAGTGGTGTCCACAGGACGTTCTGATTATCCAAACCAGGTAAACAACGTACTCTGCTTCCCGGGACTTTTCCGTGGTGTACTGGACGCAAGAGCATCAGATGTTAACGATGAAATGAAAGTTGCAGCAGCATATGCAATTGCAGGTCTGGTAAGTGACGAAGAATTAACAGCGGAATATATTCTTCCGGCAGCCTTTGACCCACGCGTAAAAGACGCTGTAGCTAAAGCTGTAGCAGAAGCAGCAAGAAAATCAGGCGTAGCAAGGATTTAAGCAAATAGAATAATGAAGCCCTCTGTTTTCATGTGAGCAGCATGCAGACGGAGGGCTTTTTACATAATATTCAATCTGACCTCTAAAAA
>ENA-OPVU01001840-OPVU01001840.1-human-gut-metagenome-genome-assembly--contig:-NODE-1840-length-9944-cov-6.248256_pt1 | contig 9944 bp, 10 predicted proteins | sample MGYA00241497_ERZ501986 | MGnify/ENA primary metagenome ERZ501986 (study PRJEB25962, sample SAMEA2042995) | human gut metagenome | biome: human gut; feature: human-associated habitat; material: faeces...
TTCAACGCTACGGCTCTTTTCTTCCACAAGCATAGCTTGTGGTTTTCTATATGAAAAAGAGCCGCCGCACAAACACTGTGCAGCAGCTCCTTTTTGTTTCTCTTTTTATAATGTAAGGGGCACTTGCTCTCAGGCGAAGGTCAGCACCACCTTGCCAGCGCCGCTGTTGCGGTCTGCAAGGGTATCGAATGCCTTCTGGAAGTCCTCTGCCTTGAACACATGCGTGGTGATCTCATCGACCTCTTTCAGGTGGTCAGGCAAGATCTTGACCACCTCGGGGAACTTCTGGTACTGATGACGGGTACCCAGAATGGTCAGTTCCTTTGCATTGATCTCCTTGAAGTTCACGGGGATTGGCTCCTTGCCAAAGGTCATAGCCACCAGACGGCCTGCGGGAGAAAGCTGGCTGGTTGCATGTGCCAGCAGTGCGGGAATGCCTGCGGCCTCAAAGATCACGTTGACACCCTCGCCGTCGGTCAGTTTGTTGATGAACGCATCCAGATCTTCCTTCATCGGGTTGATGCTGTAATCTGCGCCAAAGTCCTTTGCCATGGCAAGGCGGCTCTCGTTCGGCTCAGACACGATCACGGTAGCGCCGCGCGATTTTGCAATGTTGGCAACGATCAGGCCGATGGGGCCGCCGCCGTGCACCAGCACCACATCGCCGGGGCGCACATCGCCGCGCCAGTTTGCCTGCAGGCCAATCGTGAACGGCTCGCACAGAGCAGCCTGCTGATAAGTCATCTTGGAAGCATCGTACTCATACACCTGGCTGCGCGGCATGACCACATATTCCTGAAAAATGCCGTCCACGATGCAGCCCAGAACCTTCAGTTCACGGCAGACATTGTGGTGGCCGCAGCGGCAGGCATAGCACTTGCCGCAGTAGGTGATAGTGGGCCAGCACCTTTTCTGTGGCCCACTTCTCACCGGCAACGGCGGCTTTGATTGTTTCATAGTCCAGCAGCTTTTCTTGTCCGTCCATCCTGATACCCCCGTCAGATTGATTTTTTCCATGATACCATATCTGGGAGTATGGAGCCAGAGAAACCGGCGATTTTCTGCTGGTAAATTCTACGCATTTAGAGCGGCACTATGGCGGGGATAGGATAAAACACTCACATACCCCGCCGACTATGCGGGAAAAGCCTTGAAATATAGGGCTTTTTAAGGCCCTAAATGCGTAGGTTGGTGCTTTGTTGCGATATACTCCACGGTTACGGTGTATTGTTCATATTCTGTTTTCGGGAATCTTTATGAAATCTTCAAAATTGCCCGGTATGCTATCCGTAAAATCAAAGAAAGGACTTGATTATATGGATATGATTTTGAAAACGACTGACCTCTGCAAAAATTTCAAGGGGCAAATGGCGGTAAACAATGTGTCACTGAACATCCGGCGCAACTCAGTTTATGGTCTGCTGGGGCCGAATGGGGCTGGCAAATCCACGATCTTAAAAATGCTCACCGGCATTTTGCGCCCCACATCGGGAAGCATCGAGTTTGACGGCCACCCGTGGAAGCGGAATGATCTGGAGCATATCGGTGCTTTGATTGAGATGCCCCCGCTTTACGAAAATCTGACTGCATACGAAAATCTCAAAGTCAGAACTACATTGCTCGGCCTGGACGATGCACGAATTAACGAGGTATTGCAAATTGTCCAGCTCACGAATACCGGCAAGAAACGGGCCGGGCAGTTTTCTCTTGGTATGAAGCAGCGGCTTGGTATTGCTATTGCATTGCTGAACAGTCCCCAGCTTTTGATTCTGGATGAACCGACTAACGGCCTTGACCCTTTAGGGATTGAGGAACTTCGAGAGTTAATTCGCTCTTTTCCCTGCAAAGGGATTACAGTTATTTTGTCCAGCCATATTCTGTCAGAAGTCCAGTAGATTGCAGATCATGTGGGTATCATTGCTGGCGGCGTCCTTGGATATGAGGGAGAGCTTCGCGCCGGTGAAGATTTGGAACAACTCTTTATGGATGTTATTCGCAGAAATGGTAAGGAGAGATATTAAATGGAGATGGCATATATTCAGGCAGAGAACCTAAAGCATAAGAGAACTTTCACAAAAACGCTGATCGTTCTGGCCCCGTTTGTAACTGCGCTTATGAACTTTTTTGCCCCTCTTTGGTTCCAGCTCAATTCTTATAATTGGTGGTATAACCTGCTTTATCCTGGATTCCTTACGCTCACCTGTGCCTTGATTGAACAGCGGGATAATGGCAAACTAAAATATCGTGCCGTTGCTTCATTGCCTGTTTCGCAGAACAAAGTCTGGAAAGCAAAAATTGGAGTGGCCGGTATTTACTCCTGTGTGGGGAATTTCATTTTCCTGGCGCTAAATCTGTTGGGCGGTTTTGCAATATTAGTTATCAACGAAATTCCCCTGACAATCGGAATTTGGCAGGCTGCGGCCGGAACAGCTTGTATTGTCATTGCAAGCCTATGGGAAGTTCCGCTGTGCTTATGGTTATCAAAAAAAGTTGGTATCTTTGTCACGGTTATTCTTAATGCCGGACTTGGAAGCGTTTTAGGGATTTTCACGGCTACAACCTCTTTGTGGATGATCTGCCCGTATAGCTGGGTGCCGCATCTTATGATTTCCGTGTTAGGTATTTTGCCTAATGGTGAGCCGGTTGCAGATCAGAGTACGGCAATGGCATTTTGGATGATTATACTTGTATTGGTCATTTCGCTGGCCTGGTTTGCGGCGCTGTCATTTTTAACTGCAAGATGGTTTGAGAAAAAGGAGGTGGGGTAACTATGGTATCTGTGGTTCGCTGCTGGAAAGCAGAATATCAGAAGTGTAAACATAGCATTTTGCTCTATATGCACAGCATGATTCCGATTATATGTGCGGCGATTTTTGCGGGTTACTATCATATATCCAGATGGGAACTGGCAACCAAAATCAGTGCCTATCTGGAAGTGCTGGCCGTTGCGTTCCCGTTTCTGATCGGCATTATTGTGGGCCTGGTTGTTCAGATCGAAAATCAGGCCGGGCATTATCAGCTTTTGTTGGGAACAATCCCATCTCGCATGGCAACGTATATTGGTAAACTTGGTTTTCTGATGATCTGTGCTTTTGGCGCAACATTTTTAGCGTTAGGAACATTCGCTGCACTATATAGGGATGCTCCGGCAAGCCTTTACCTGAAAGCAGGGATTCTATTGTTGATTACCATGCTTCCCATTTACCTGATTCATTTGTTTGTGGGAATGAGCTTCGGAAAAGGTGCATCTATGGGATTGGGAATTGCAGGGAGTTTAATAGCTGCCCTTATGATAACAGGGCTTGGTGACGCTACATGGAAATATATTCCCTGGGCCTGGGGCGTTCGTGCTATGGATTACACTGTGCTTGCATGGGATAGCCCCCAACTGTATGCACAGGTAAAAACCGATTTTTTCAGCGGTATGATTATTTCTGTATGCTGCACTGTTTGTCTGCTGATTGCCAGTTTGGTTTGGTTTCATGGTTGGGAGGGAGGTAAAAACAGTGAATAAAAAGTGCCTGTTTGCCGTGGTAATTGTGCTTGTAAGTCTTATATGCTTATCGGCCTGCGGTGCGCTCCGCGATACCGCCGATAAAAATAAGGCGTTAAATGAATCTCTGCCGTATTATGAGCTGAACGCCGCAAACTATGATGAAATTTCATATAACGGCCTGACATATACCATAACGGATGAATGTCTTGAAATGTCAGAACTGCAAGAAGAAATCGGGCAGGTATCGAAACGCTTCAAAAATGTGGCGGGGGAAGATTTCAGTTTCGGCTACGTTTACAGTATTGTGGATGTGGATATAAGCAATGCCGTAGCTGTAAATATCAACAATGAATATCGGAAAGCTGACATTAAAAATAATGATGAGCAACCTCGACAATGTGGTATAATGGGGCGGGAGGTGATTTTTTGACCCACTTACTTGTAGTTGACGATGAAGTTTCTATCTTGGAATTGATTAAGAACAGTTTGGGGAAAGATGGATATTTGATAACAGTCTGTCAAAATGCGGATGATGTAGACATCAAAAAGCTGCATTTCTATGACCTCATTCTTTTGGATGTGATGATGCCTGGCACAGACGGGTTTGAGTTTTGCAAACAGATCAGGAATATGGTAGACTGCCCGATTCTCTTTCTGACCGCAAAGACATTAGAGGAAGATATATTGTTTGGATTGGGCATCGGTGCGGATGATTATATTACGAAACCTTTTCGTATTCAGGAGCTTCGCGCCCGTGTCGCGTCACATTTACGCAGAGAAAAAAGGGAGCATCACAGCACACTTTCATTTGAGCCTGATATAAGATTTGACCTTTCCGCAAAGGTACTGTATGTTTCAGAACAGCCGGTTCCCCTTACCAAAAGCGAGTATTCAATCTGTGAATACCTTGCGAAAAACCGGGGACAGGTTTTTACAAAAGAACAAATCTATGAAGCCGTTTTCGGGTTTGATGGAATAGGCGATAACTCTACGATCTCAACGCATATAAAAAATATTCGTGCGAAATTGGAGCATTTCAAAATAAGTCCGATCAGCACCGTATGGGGGATAGGATATAAATGGGAGTGAAAAAGAAACCTACATTGAAAATATTGTTTCGCCAGTTTGCTATCTCCCTCATTGTCATGCTGGTAGCGGCAATTATTGTCCCTGTTGGTTTGGAGGGACTTGCTGTAAATGCTGGATTAGCTACAAGAGCAAATCTAAGTGAATTGCAGGTAAAAGAGATCATTCCAACGCTGACGATTGCCCCGGATATTACAAAGGTTGTGATTCCACAGGGATGCGGCTACTTAATTCTGGACAAGAACTTTAATGAGCTTTACAGCAATATGGACGATGATGAAAAAGAAATTGCCCTGCTGTACGCAAAGGGAGAATATATTGAATATGCTACGGGGAGGCAGTTTGCACTTGTTGTCCGGGAAAACGAATTTTGCGTTTTAAGGTATTATATTGGTTCTCAATTTACAGTGTCATGGCTACCGGAATATTTTCCATCTCCTGACACGCTTGTGTTTATCCTGATGGCTGTAAATTCGCTGCTGGTCATTATCATACTGACCGCCAGATTTGCTAAGAACCTGCGTACACAACTGACCCCGCTTTTTGAAGCAACTGCGGAGGTTTCAAAGCAAAACCTTGATTTTGAAGTAGGACACGCCAAAATCAAAGAGTTTGAAGATGTCCTTGCATCTTTTTCAGATATGAAAGATAATCTGAAAATTTCGTTAGAACGGCAATGGAAAACCGAACAGACACAGAAAGAGCAAATCGCCGCGCTTGCCCATGATTTGAAAACGCCTCTGACGGTTATTCAAGGAAATGCTGATTTACTCACAGAAACAAATCTTGATGATGAGCAACGATTATACGCTGGTTACGTCGTGGAAAGCTCCGGCCAGATGCAGTCATATATTCAAACCCTGATTGATATATCACGGGCGGCGGTTGGTTATCAGCTCCATATTGAAAGTATAGACTTGCCAGCGTTCATGCAGCACTTGTTCGGTTATATGGAATCACTATGCCGGACAAAAGAAATCCGGCTGCAAATGAATACTGTTTCACTCCCTCAAATGCTGAAATTTGATAGGGTGCTGATAGAACGTGCTATTATGAATGTTATCAGTAATGGGCTGGACTACTCCCCGCAAGGCGGAACGCTTTATGTGGATGTTCAGAGTAACAACGGTTTCGTGGAAATTTCAGTCACAGACGAGGGAACGGGGTTTTCTAAAGAGGCATTATGCCACGCACAGGAACGGTTCTATATGGGCGATCAAAGCCGCAATTCAAAGTTACACTTTGGTATGGGTCTATATATTACAAATTCGATTATGGAACAACATAATGGTCAGCTTATTTTAGAAAATTCAAAAGAAACCGGCGGCGCAAAGGTTACTATGAAACTTCCTTGCTGATTTTCCGATAGTGTAATGGACGTCTTTTATGTCCGTCCATTTTTCAAATCTTTATGGAATCTTCAAAAATTCCTCTTATCATGTATCTAAAGAAAAAACATCTGCCCAGCGGCAGAAAAGAAAAAAACGCTGCTGGGCAGACCCATTTTCACGCTTAATTTATATTCACTGGTGGCGGTTTTGAGAAATCAAGGCCGCTGCTTTCTTTCTGTCATTCCCAGCAGTTAAAGGCATGGCGGCCCACGGGAGGACGCCGCCATGCTGTTTTACTATCATTATAATCTAATCCACTTCTACCGCTTAAAAAAAGCCTTGCCCCGCCACGGGAATATTCCGGCTATGAGTATGAACTATACCATGTAAGCAATCTTCTTTATAAAACATTTCTGCGCCCTGCAGGTCCGTTGCGACTTGCTGGGCGCTTTTTGCTGTTTTCCGAGGACAAACCCACCTCGAAAAAATTTTTTAAGAAATTTTCAAAAAGGAGGCTTTTAGCGGGTAGCGAGCGGCTTTGCGTTCGCCTTGTTAGCGGAAAGGGAGAAACCCACCTCATTCCCCCAGGAAAGGGGGTGAAAAGATGGATATGATCCCCCGCAATAACTATGGCGAGCGGTGCCAGTTCGATGCTTACTGCAAGCTGGTACTGTACCATGAGGCAATCGACTACCTTCGGGAAATGCAGAGGCGCCGTGACAGGTAACTGTCATTCAGCGACCTTCCGCAAATGGAGATGGACAAGCTCTGCGTTGTAGATCATTACCCCAGTGACAGATTTACATTCTCGTCCCACGGGTATGACCTACATATCGAAAACGAGCTTGTGGCTGATGCCTTCGCCGGCTTGTCTGTTCAGGAGCAGAGTATTTTGATCCTGCATTTTGTTCTGGACTTGCCGGATCAGGAGGTTGGTCACCTTGTTGGAATGTCTCGCAGCGCCGTTCAGCGGCGAAGGGCAAAATCATTGACCGAGCTGCGGATCAAGTTGGCCGCACTCATGCCGAAGGGAGGTTGAAGGTATGAAGAAACCCACTTACAAGGGCAAGGAGCTTCTTCCTCTTTCGGTGATCAACGCCGCCCGTGACGGGGACTCTCAGGCTGTGGATCAGGTACTCCGGTATTATGAGGGCTATATCAATAAGCTCTGCACCCGGACGCTTTACGATCCTGACGGTCAGCCCCATGTTCGGGTGGACGAGTACATGAAGCGCCGATTGGAGATCAAGCTCATTCATTCCATTGTCAGCATGAGCTGACAAGCCCGGTCTGAAAGCGGAAACAGCTTACCCTTTCCCTGTTTCTCTCTTTCGTGACCGGAGGCAGCACCTTGACAAAGAAAGCCCGTTGGGAGGCCAGCGCCGCAGTATAAGGCAAACGGATACATTCTTGTTTGTGCCGAGCCATACGGCCGGTGCGCCATGACCTCGTTTCAAGTCCGCAGGACGGGACCACTGTAACGGGCGAGCGAACAGCACCAGACCGCAAAGCAAGCGTGGCAGCTTGCGGGCGATGACACACGGGCAGGGTTAAAGATACTCGCGCATTGAACGCCCACAAAGCATTGTGCGCCGCACCCATCAGCATGGGCCGGGGTGAGACTCCCGTGGAGCTGTGCCAGCAGCCGTCCGTTTTCTGTCTCTTTTGATGCAAGAAATGGTTTTGTATTTGAAAGGGTGAACTATATGCAAAACGAAGTAAGAACCGCGCCGCAGATGGTGCGTGAATATAAAATTGGGAATACAACTTATGTTGTGAAATCCCATTCCAGACCTGACGCCACGGAGGACGCCGTTTCCAAAGTGAAGCGTCTGATACGGAATGACCTCCGAAAAAATACTGCAAACAAATAGAAAAAGGCAGCAGACAGCTTCCAGGCAGCGCGGTATAATTGAGTTAGGAAAAGCATTGTCTGTTTGACTGTCGGATAAGGAGGTTAAAATGTTACAGTCAAACACCCGCCCTGCCGTGAACAGTTTTCCTTTTACCGTTTTGAGCAGCGATGAAATCACCGCTCTTTACTGTCGGTTATCCCAGGACGACAAACAGGAGGGCGACAGCAACAGCATTATAAATCAGAAGAAAATCCTCAAAAAGTACGCAATGGACAGGGGATACACCAACATCCAGTTTTACATTGATGATGGTATCTCAGGCACGACTTTCAACCGGGCCGGCTTCCAGAGCATGATCGCAGATGTGGATAGCGGCAAGGTAAAGCGGGTTATCGTCAAGGATATGTCCCGCCTGGGCCGTGACTATCTGCAAGTAGGTATGTACACGGAAATCTTTTTCCCGGAGCATGATGTTCATTTTATCGCAGTCAATGACGGGGTGGACAGCAACCAGGAAGATAACGAGTTTACCCCCTTCCGCAACATCATCAATGAATGGTACGCAAAGGACACCAGCAAGAAAATCCGTGCAGTGAAGCGTTCAAAGGGAATGGCCGGAGAACATATCGGCTCCCATCCTCCTTACGGTTACAGGAAAAATCCTGAAAACAAAAAGGAATGGATCGTGGATGAAGAAGCCGCCGAAGTGGTCCGTGAAATCTTCCGTCTGTGTGTCAGTGGTTATGGTCCTACCCAGATTGCAAATATGCTGACGGAAAGAGAAATCCTCTGCCCCACCTACTACGCATTGGAAAGAGGCGAGAAACCGCGTACCGTACTCCCTCCCCATAAATACGCATGGAACGGCCCGGTTGTCGCAATGATATTGGACCGGGTGGATTACCTGGGGCATACGGTAAACTTTAAGACGCACAACAAGTCTTACAAGTGCCATAAGAAAATCAAGCATACTCTCGATCAGTGGAAGGTCTTTGAAGATACCCATGAGGCCATCATTGACAAGGAAACGTTTGAGATCGTCCAGAAAATCCGGGCCGGGAAAAGGCGGCCTACCAGGATGGGGGAAATGCCCATGTTCTCCGGCCTGCTCTACTGTGCAGACTGCGGGAGCAAACTGACCTTCCATCGGAAAGCTGATGAACCGGCAGAAAAACATCATTATATCTGTGGAAATTACAGGAGCAATACTTCCAACTGTACCATGCACTATATCCGTAACGTGGTAGTGGAGCGAATCGTCCTGGAAAACCTGAAAGAAGTCATCCGCTATGTTTCCAACTATGAGGATGAATTTGTGCGGATGGTGATGGATGCCGATGTGCGGCAAAAAAACCGTGAGCTGTCGCAGAAGAAAAAGAAGCTGATTGAGCTGCAGAAGCGTATCGGGGAACTGGACACCATCTTCCAGCGTATCTATGAGGACAATATCACAGGCAAACTTTCTGACGAGCGGTTTATGAAAATGTCAAAAGGCTATGAGGATGAACAGCATACCTTACAGGCCGAGGCAGACAAAATTCAGAATGAGCTTCAGCAGGAAGAAAAGAAAAGTGTTGATGTGAAACGCTTTCTTGCCATCGTAAAGAAATACACGGACCTGACTGAACTGACACCTGAAATCTTACGGGAGTTTGTCGATAAGATTATCGTCCATGCACCTGACAAGAGCAGCGGCAGACGGTTACAGGAAATTGAAATCATCTATAACCATATCGGAGAATTTGACCATTCAAAGGTCACTCTCTGGAAAGGAAATGCGGTATAGCATATCCCGTGCCATACCGCATAATCCTAAATCTTAAAAACATCCTTACGAAAACCTTGTTAAATCAAAGGTTTTCGGCGTGCTTGCTGGCGTCCCTGGCGGGATTCGAACCCACGGCCTTTCGCTTAGGAGGCGAACGCTCTATCCTGCTGAGCTACAGAGACTTATATTAAATTGAGACTGGCAACGATCACTTTTCCCCGTAAGGCAGCTGGTAGAGCACAACCTTAGGAGGGGGACGCTCTATCCAACTGAGCTACTGAGACACACCACAAATATAATACCGCAAATGGAGCATAAAATCAAGTTGAACCGGAGAGAAAAAAGGTGTATCCTATAAGAAGAGGCTTCTGCGCTGGGGGAACTTTGCGCGGAGGCGCAGAACGACT
>ENA-OPVU01001841-OPVU01001841.1-human-gut-metagenome-genome-assembly--contig:-NODE-1841-length-9914-cov-1.517294_pt1 | contig 9914 bp, 8 predicted proteins | sample MGYA00241497_ERZ501986 | MGnify/ENA primary metagenome ERZ501986 (study PRJEB25962, sample SAMEA2042995) | human gut metagenome | biome: human gut; feature: human-associated habitat; material: faeces...
ACGCCTGATTGAGAAGACGAAAATATCGTATGGGCTGTTCGAAGGTCGTATCATTATCATCACCGGCTGTCATCAGCAATACTGAATCCTTCTGCGGATATTTGTCGTCGGCAGAGATGGCGTAAAGCCTCTCTATAAAAGCTTTCAACTGCGATGTGATCGTCCAGAAGTACAGAGGCGAAGCCATTACTACAGTATCACATTCTGCAAACAAAGGATATATGTCGTGCATACCGTCCTTCACCGCACATTGATGAGCGAGCCGCTGACATACCCCGCATCCTCTGCATCCTTCTATCCGCATACTGCCCAGATAGACTTTTGTCACCGAATGTCCCCGTTCAACCAATCCTTTTATATAAGCATCGGTCAACCGATCTGTATTACCTAGTTTTGTCCCCGCACTCATAATGACAAGTACCTTTTTCATATTTCCATGATGTATTTTTTCTATTGTTCGGGGAAGCGGATTATCTGCCGGTCCTTTATCATTCAGCAACCGATAGATGCCCGCCCCTCCTAATAGTAAACTTCCGGTTGCTATCATCGTATTTTTTAAAAAGCCTTTTCTATCCATATTCTTTATAATTAATCTCATATACCCAAAAAGTATAGAGTTTCGTTCGACGGTACAAAGGTCGGAAGAATAAGATGAAAGGATTGTAGACAAATTACGGGTATAATTACCCCAATTACAGATTAGCGTTTTTTGTCTTTTTCCACACAAGATTAGAAATTATGATAGAATCACATTCTGCTATTATATAAATGATTACGCACACGTATCACCTGCTTTGTGTATACAGATTACGGATATCATAACCTCAATTACAGATTCGCAGTTCCACCTCTATGAAGATCGTTTTTTTATGTGTATCTTTGTTACAATTCAACTATCAACAGGTATGGATAAAGTTATAAAATTAGAGAATGTAGACCTGTATAATAGCTTATACGGACTTGAAACCTTGCACCCTTTGGTTAGCATCGTCGACTTGACTAAAGCTACTAAATCCGTTAACCACATCCAAATGAATTATGGTCTTTATGCACTTTTTCTGAAAGAGACTAAAAGTTGCGATATCAAATATGGCCGCCAATATTATGATTATCAGGAAGGCACTATCGTTTGTTTTGGTCCCGGTCAGACAGCAAGTGTAGAAACCTTTGAAGACGAGGTAAGTCCACCTGTCTATGGCATTGTTTTTCACCCCGACTTGATTCGCGGTACTTCTCTGGGAAAAGAAATAAAAAAATATACTTTCTTTTCTTACGCAGTGAACGAAGCATTGCACCTGTCAGATCAGGAAAAGGAAATAGTGATGGATTGCCTGAAGAAAATCAGCATAGAATTGGAACATGCCATAGACAAACACAGCAAAGCATTAATTGCTATGAATATTGAATTGCTGCTAAATTACTGTATGCGTTTCTACGAACGGCAGTTCATCACACGAAGCAACATTAATAAAGATGCTCTCACCAAATTCGAACAACTTCTGGATGAATACTTTCAGAGTCAACTTCCCATGCAGGACGGTCTGCCTTCCGTGAAGTACTTCGCAGACAAGATCTGCCTTTCTTCCAACTATTTCGGAGATATGGTGAAAAAGGAAACAGGAAAAACTCCACAAGAACATATTCAGACAAAGGTGATCGAACTTGCAAAAGAACGTATTGTTGACACAGAGGAAACCGTCAGCCAGATAGCCTACTCACTCGGATTCCAGTATCCGCAACATCTTTGCCGACTATTCAAAAAGCGTGTCGGATGTACTCCGAACGAATATAGAAATCAAGCATTTACATGAAAGAAAAAATATTAAACTTAAAGACTGTACATCAATGTAACCATTGCATGGGAAATAAAACCTTGCATCCATTGGTTAGCGCCATCGACTTGTCTAAAGCAAACCTGACGGAACGTACCCTCAAGTTTGACTTTTACACTATCTTGCTGATGGAAGGACAAGCGGAGGACTTTATATGCGGACGCAAATATTATGACTACTCCAATGCAACGATGATATTTCTTACTCCGGGACAATCTATTAACATGAGTGAGGATAAAATCTTCCCACAAAAAGGATGGTTATTGGCATTCCATCCTACGCTGCTTTGCGGTACTTCCTTAGATGAACATATAGATAGGTATACATTTCTTTTCTATCAACTGAATGAATCCCTTCATCTCTCTCTGCGCGAAAAGACGAAGGCCATAGAATGCATCTGTAACATAGAACAAGAATTAAAACATGCGATAGACTGCCATAGTAAAACCTTGATTTCACGTTACATTGAACTATTGTTAGACTATTGTTCCCGCTTTTACGAACGCCAGTTCATTACGAGAAATGAGGCGAATAAAATGATATTAAAGCAGACTGATAATTTTCTGGTTGAGTATATCGAAATGGGACTATTAAAAAGTAAAGGTTTACCTTCAATAGAATATTGTGGGGAAAAACTTCATTTGTCACCTCATTATTTTAATGACCTGTTAAAGATTGAAACAGGAAAAAACTCTGATGAGTATTTTCAATTTAAACGAATAGAGACAGCCAAAAAGATGTTATTGACAGGAAAACTCACAACCAGTCTGATCGCTGATCAGTTAGGATTCCCCAGCGTACAGTTTTTTAGCCGCCTATTCAGAAAGATGACAGGAATAACTCCCAACGAATATCAGATATCCCAAAACTAACTTCTTTCTATATCCTCTCCCCCTATTAATGCTTTGATCAATCCCTATTCTATGCAGAACTGTAATATGGGTAAAAGAATCTGTAATTCATATACAAACTGATTTCAAATCGGGCAGTATCTTTGCAGTGAAATAAAAATATAGGTATAAACATAAAAAACAAATTGATATGTATCTGGAAAATATCGACTCTCCTGCAGACGTAAAGAAATTATCGTTTCAGGAACTAAATGACTTAAGTCATGAAATCCGCACATCACTTTTACAAAAGTTGAGTGAACACGGCGGACACTTCGGTCCTAACTTCGGAATGGTGGAGGCAACTATTGCTTTGCACTATGTCTTCAATTCACCGAAAGATAAAATTGTATATGATGTATCACATCAGAGTTACGTACATAAAATGCTGACCGGTCGTAAAGATGCTTTCCTGCATCCGGCTGAATATGACAATGTATCCGGCTACTCGGAACCACAGGAAAGTGAACATGATTTCTTTGTGATCGGTCATACTTCTACTTCTGTCAGTCTGGCAAGTGGATTAGCTAAAGGACGTGATCTGACAGGTGGCAACGAAAACATCATCGCTGTAATAGGCGACGGCTCATTAAGCGGAGGCGAAGCATTCGAAGGATTGGATTATGTTGCAGAAATGGGTACTAACATGATTATTATTGTCAATGACAATCAGATGTCTATTGCCGAAAATCATGGAGGCTTATATAAGAATTTAAAAGACTTACGCGACAGCAACGGCCAATGTGAATGTAACTTTTTCAAAGCGATGGGACTGGACTATATGTATGTGAATGACGGCAATAATGTAGAAGCACTGATTGAAGCTTTCTCTAAAGTAAAAGACATCCTGCATCCGATCGTAATCCACATTAATACATTAAAAGGCAAAGGTTACGAGCCTGCGGAACAAAATAAGGAAAAATATCACTGGCGTACACCGTTTGATATAGTAACTGGAGAATCGAAAGTAAACGATGATGCAGAAGACTATAGTGAAGTGACCGCTCAATATCTGCTGAAAAAGATGAAAGAAGATAAAAGGGTGGTTACTATTACTTCCGGTACTCCTGCTGTTTTGGGATTTACTCCTGCCCGTCGCCAGGAAGCAGGCAAGCAGTTTGTAGATGTCGGCATTGCCGAAGAACACGCAGTAGCTCTTGCTTCTGGCATTGCAGCCAATGGTGGAAAACCGGTTTACGGAGTATACAGTACATTTATACAACGTTCATACGACCAACTCTCGCAAGATCTTTGCATCAATAACAATCCGGCAGTTCTGTTGGTATTTTGGGGAACATTATCCGGCATGAATGATGTTACTCACCTCTGCTTCTTCGATATTCCACTGATCAGCAATATCCCCAATATGGTTTACTTGGCACCCACCTGCAAAGAGGAATATCTTGCCATGCTGGAATGGAGTATCCGCCAGAATGAACATCCGGTTGCTATCCGTGTACCTGCCACAGAGGTTATCAGTTACGGCGAACCGGCAGAGTCTGACTATAGCAATCTCAATCGTTATAAAGTTGTCCACCGCGGTTCCAAAGTAGCTATCGTTGCATTAGGTTCCTTCTTTGGATTAGGTCAGTCAGTTCTGTCATTGCTGAAAAATAAAGCCAATATTGATGCCACCCTTATCAATCCTCGTTATATCACAGGCGTAGACAGCGAATTAATGGATGAACTGAAAGCTGACCACGAATTAGTAATTACACTGGAAGACGGAGTGCTGGATGGCGGTTTTGGTGAAAAGATTGCCCGTTATTATGGAGCGACGGATATGAAAGTTCTCAACTACGGAGCCAAAAAGGAATTTGTAGACCGTTACGACGTACAAGAATTGCTCCGCTCCAATCACCTGACAGATAAACAGATTGTAGAAGATATCATATCCTTGGTTGGCTAATGAGTCAAAACCGGTTCACTATATAATTTCATGCAGGTTGATGTATCCGCTCGTTATGAGGCTACATCAACCTACTTTTTTCAATCAAAATCAATAATCCTTTCCGATAGCTGAGTGGAGTCCGTCCTGTATTTCTCTTGAAAAATTTACAGAAACCGGCAGCATCACTAAAACCTAGCCGGGAGGCAATATCCCCTACCGTGAGTTTAGTGGAACTTAACAAGGTACGGGCTTCCATTACCAACAATTCATTAATAATAGTATTCACACTTTTTCCTGTTCCGGCACGAACGATACGTGCAAGATATTGTTCACTGATAGCCAGCTTATCCGCATAGAAACTGACAAAATGTTCCTCTCTGAAATTTCGGGTAACAAGCGCATGAAACTCCTGTAAAACGTGGTCTTTATGGCTGACCTGCTTTCTGATAATGGTTTTCCGGGAAAGAAAATCGGCTATATCCAGAAACAAAGCATTACATGCCGCCTGTATTCTCCGGAAAAGAAACTGATGTTCTATATTCAGCAGATGCATCAGCACTTCCAATTCATTGCGGATAATTTGAGCTTCGTAGGCGGTTAGTTGTATGGTGTATTGCCTATTCTGCCTCATCGTAGCCAACAGGATGGCTGTTATCTGGGTAAGATAAGAATCGTCTGTCCGCATGGATTCGGAAATAGAGAGGGTGATAAACTTTATATCCGGACTCGAATAAAGATGATCAGTGAGATAATTCGCTCCATGAACAAGTAGCATATCAGGCTCTATCGCAATAAACTCACCATTCAGCAAAATCTCGGAACGACCTTCAAGAACGAGGATCATATAAAGTTCACGGTTAAAGTAACGTTCATTTTCCGGATAACTTCTATCTTTATATTCACTCATAAAGCAGACTACCTCCTCTTTATAATGAGGAATTTCCGGATGTTCCTTTAGCAACTGCCTATTATCAAAAATACGAGATTTTACCATTTATACCTCCTTCTTTTCGACGTAAAAGTACAATTTGTTTCGGATATGACAAAAACTGTGTGGAATTGGATAACTCATTTCAGGCAAAAAAACGGGACCTTTGCATACTCTTCTTTACAGAATGGAAAAGAAACCAATCATATAGAGTATAAAGACATGGAAATGAAGGACGTTTTTAAAAGGTATTTAGTATTTGTTATCGGATTGTATTTTCTGGCTGCCGGAATAGTATTGATCGTGCGTTCCGCGTTGGGAACGACACCTATATCCAGCGTCAATTATGTATTAAGTCTGAACAGTCCCTTGTCATTAGGGACTTGTACATTTCTCATCAATATGCTGCTTATTATGGGACAGTTTTGGTTAATCAGAAAAAATAATACCAAACAGGATACCATTGAAATACTTCTTCAATTGCCGTTCTCCCTTATCTTTTCAGCATTCATTGATTTCAATATGGCACTCACCAGTGATCTACATCCCGACAATTACGGGATGTCAATAGCCTTATTACTCACAGGATGTATGATACAATCCATAGGAGTAGTACTCGAACTCAAACCTAAAGTAGCTATGATGAGCGCAGAGGCTTTTGTGAAGTATGCCTCCCGACGCTACAACAAAGAGTTTGGAAAGTTCAAAGTCTGTTTTGATGTTACGCTGGTCACTCTGGCAGTCATACTCTCTCTCCTGCTTTCTCAATGTATCGAAGGTGTTCGCGAGGGCTCTCTTATCGCCGCCTGTATCACAGGATATATCGTCAGTTTCCTGAATCAGAAAATAATGACAAGGAAGACTCTCTACAAGTTATTACCCGCATTGAAGTAAATTGCATAAGAGTAAACTGTTAGAGAAATAAGTTTTTATTTCTCTAACCTACTACCAGTAACGCTTCCATCTGCCTGACTATATAAGGTTTCCACTGAACAAGTATATCCTCAAAAGTATCCTCCTTCTCCAAAAAGAAAGAAGCACTAAGATTTTTTGTCAGAAAGGGTACTGTCAATGCGCTATAAAAAGTATAAAACACAAATGGCAGAGGAACTGTTTTAAGTCTCCCACCATTCATTTCTTCCTGCAAAACATCCATAATCTTATGGAGATATTGTTCCAAACGTAACTCTTTGATCGTAGTACTTAAATGGTCCATATCACGATGCATTTCTCTCACCATAAACAATGGTAAACATGGGTTTTCAGTAAATACTTTATAATAAGCATCTACAATTTCACCAATACTCTCGGAAACAGATTTGTCCTGCTGAATGATGATATCATGTATTCGGGGAATAAAAGAAAGTATGATGTTGCCAAAAACGGCCTGGAACATCTTATCCTTCGTTCTGAAATAATAATGAAGCACCGGTCTGTTGATACCAACTTTAGCAGCAATATCACTCATACTGGTTCCGCAAAACCATTCTCTATAAATAGTTCCTTGGCAGCCTCAACTATCTTTTTCTCCACATCTTCATTGTTATTAGTTGTTGTCATAATTCATTGTCGCATTTTTCAGATTATCAATAAATAAAAGCATACGGTTTGTTATGTTTACGTCGCTCACACCACTATCAAAGTCTAAAGATAGTAAATTTATATCCGGATAGAAACTTTTTATACGTTTTTCGACTCCTCTGGATACGATGTGATTTGCTATGCAGCCAAAAGGTTGCAAACTCACGACATTTTTCACTCCTTGCCGGGCGTAAGACACGATTTCAGCCGGTAATAACCAACCTTCACCGAATTGAGCATTCAAGGAAATAATATTTTTAGCTCCCTCCGCCTCTTCAAAAATATCATTGAAGGGGACAAAGTAACGGAACTGATTTGCAGTCTTGTTTATTTTATCAATCTGTTTTTTTACAAACCTGTAAATCCAATCGTAAATAAACTCAGGCAATTGCCTGTTTTTTACATAAGAGTCCGTATTGATCTTCCTATTCACAAATCCCTGCATAAAAAAGTCAACTAAAATCGGTGGAACCACTTCTATCTTCCGGTCTATCAGCCAATCAATGATCTCTTTTTGAGCAAAAGGATTGAATTTCAAAAAAATTTCTCCTACAATTCCAACTTTAGGGGTATCAACAGCCTTACATATACTATTAAATTCAGCGATAGCCGATTGCAACAAAGAATGAAGTCCTTTTATATCTCTTCTCAGTATCACTTCAGGTGCCAGTTGCAGGTATTTATCACGCAGCTTTGCCGATGCACCTGCTTCTTTCTCACGTACCACAGACGCATAATAAAACTTAGCAATGCAATCACTATACAAAACGGCATGAAAAGTTATCGGTACTACTTTCATCCAGTTGACCTTGAAGGCAGGTTGATTATTATCTATTTCACTGCCCACAGAAATAGAGATTACAGGAATATCCGTATATCCGGCATCCATCAGTGCCTTTTTTATCAAAGAAATATAGTTACTAGCACGGCACTGCCCTCCCGTTTGAGTGATTGCCACTGCTATTTTGGCTACATCATATTTTCCACTTTTAAGCGCTTTCAGGATATCACCAACTATCAAAGTAGCCGGATAACAGACCTCATTATTGGCATACTTCAATCCCCATTCACTTGAATCACTATCACTGAGAGGAAGATTTTCCGCATCATAACCGGCTACTTTCATTATAGCAGGAATCAAAGGTGAAATAAATGGAGTAAAGTAAGGAACTAATATTTTACGGTCACGGTAAAACTCATCATAAACAGGGACAGTCGCAAAGTCTTTTACACCGATATCTTCTGTTTCATTCATATTCGCAAGTTTGAGGCTTTCGATCATTGAACGTACCCTCAACTTCATTGAACCGATATTATTGATATCATCCAGCTTCAATAAGGTCAGCGATTTATTATGACGCATCAGCAAATCTCTCACTTCATCTACCAGAAAGGCATCCGGACCACACCCGAATGACGTCATTTCTACAAACTGAACATTCTGTCCTTGTGTTGCGCACCATTTCGCTGCTTTTAAAATACGATTCGTATAGGCCCATTGAGCAACAAAATGCGCATCATCCACCGGAATATCCAAATGACGCACCCAATCATCCATTATCACATTCACTCCCATATCCGAAAGCATGTCCGATACTTTATGCTGTATCAGAGAATCGGTATGATAAGGGCGTCCGGCAAGCATGACAGTCAGCGTCTCCCCTCCCCCTGCATGCTTCAATATATTTTTATTATACTCAACCAATGTATTAATAAAAGAAATCTGTTCGCTTTCCGCCTTATTGAATGCCTGCTGAATCATTTTATCATCCACATTCAAACTGCTCAGATATTCACGGCATTGTTTAAACAACAGATTCCGGTCTTTGAAAGTTATTGCAGGAGAGTCAATGGGTATACCTTCGGACTGTACACTCTTGATAACCTCCGAATACCCTATTACAATAGGACAATTATAACTGTTTTGTTCCTTCCCTTTTCTTTCAAAGATGACAAAAGGCATAAATATCCGGTCCACCTTCTTTTCTATCAGGTTCTGTACATGGCTATGTACCAACTTAGCCGGAAAACAGATATTGTCCGACATCACCATCCGTGCACTATGCTCATACCTCCTGAAATTGGATGGATCAGACAAGCAGACTTGTATATCACAGGAAGTGAAGAGAGTATGCCAGAAAGGATATTCCTCGTACATATTCAGGCATCGGGGGATACCGATGATCTGTTTAGGAACTGCAATCTCCACACTGCGGTGAAACAAAAGTTCTTCTTTTTGTCGATAAACATTCAGACCTTTTCGATTACTGCTCTCCCCATTCGTGAAAACTTTCTCACATCTGTTTCCCGAATAGTAACTTTTACCGCTTTCGAACTGATAACGAATGACCAGACAGCGGTTATCACAACCTTTACAATACAGAGAACGTGCCGAATATTGAGCTTTATTGATAATCTCATCCAATGATACGGACTCCCCCTGATGTTTCATCGCATATAATGCACATCCGAATGCTCCCATCAATTCGGGTGTATCACACCTTGCCACTTCCGCTCCCGAGAGAAGTTCAATGGCACGGACCACCGCATCATTGCGCATGGTCCCCCCCCTGTACAACAATATCGTTCCCCAAAACAGATATATCTTTCAGTTTTAGTACCTTATACAAGCAATTCTTAACAACAGAATATGCCAGTCCGGCGGCAATATCATTGATAGTTGCTCCCTCCCTGAGCACCTGTTTCACTTTTGAGTTCATAAAAACGGTGCACCTTGTTCCCAAATCACACGGTGCTTCCGAATGGCAGGCTGCCAGAGAAAACTCTTGTGC
>ENA-OPVU01001851-OPVU01001851.1-human-gut-metagenome-genome-assembly--contig:-NODE-1851-length-9872-cov-7.635836_pt1 | contig 9872 bp, 4 predicted proteins | sample MGYA00241497_ERZ501986 | MGnify/ENA primary metagenome ERZ501986 (study PRJEB25962, sample SAMEA2042995) | human gut metagenome | biome: human gut; feature: human-associated habitat; material: faeces...
AACTATACATTTTGGGCTGCAAAGTTACGAATAACATTTTAATAAACAATACTTTTAAGCAATAAAAATAGCCTGTATCCAAAAAAAATCTTTTGAAAAACAGGCTAATATGCCATTTCCACGACAAAGCTATAACTTATGCCTCTCCTTTAAAGCCACTCATAGGAGGAATAAAAGTCTTGCCATCAGGACCGCCATTGGCACCATTCATTTCTTCAGGCATACGAATCGGTCCAAAGTTGCGCTCATACTTTGCCACATTTTCTTGTAAAGCATACATCAGACGCTTAGCGTGTTCAGGAGTCAATACAATACGAGATTGAACTCCTGCTTTCGGCAACCCAGGCATTACACGTACAAAATCTACTATGAATTCTGAACTAGAATGGGTAATTATGGCAAGATTGGCATATGTGCCTTGTGCTACTTCTTCTTTCAACTCTATTTGAAGCTGATTGTTGTTTTTTTCGTTTTCCATGATTATTTTCTTCTATAATTAAAGGTAAATATTATCTGCTTATTATTAGCAGGCGAACAAAAATAAGGAAAAGGAACCAATCAAGCAACAATAGACGCACTAAATATCATTTTTTTCTATACAGAGAGGAATATAAGGAATGGTAAACCAAAAGCAAGATCCTTTTCCTTCTTCTGATTCTACCCCGATACATCCCCCCATTTTTTCCACAATAGTACGACAAATTGCAAGCCCCAGCCCTGTTCCCGGTTTAGCTGAATCAAGTCTCACAAATCGTTCAAACACTTTCTGCTTTTGGGATTCAGGAAAACCACATCCGGTATCAGCCACATAAAAATAAAGCATTTTTCCATGAATTTCATAACCTAAACGAATACTGCCTTTGGTAGTAAACTTAATAGCATTTGTCAATAGATTAATAAGTACTTGAGAAAGCCGTTTTTTTTCCGCCACGACAAAACAAGGAGCAGAAAGTGTTACACAATTCAAAACAACCTCCTCGGCAACAATTCGTGTACGCATTGCGCTTGCCAATTCTTCCAATAATATATTCAGCTCCATTTCTTCCTCTGCAAAAGTCAATGTTCCCGACTCTATTTTTGACAGATCTAAAATATCATTAATAAGCTGAAGCAGCAAAGAACAATTATTTTCCAGAACTTCTGCATACATTCGCTTTTCTTCTTCGGTAGCAGCAGTAACAATCAAATTCGAAAACCCCATAATAACATTAAGCGGCGTTCGTATCTCGTGGCTCATATTGGCTAGAAACACTGATTTATTTTGATTAGCAGCTTCGGCTTGAGCCTGAGCGGCTCTAGCTTTCCTCAACTCGACTTGCAATTGATGGTTGAGTTCTTCCAATTCTTCTATTGTTTTCATAGCAGCCCAATGTACCCCTTCCCTGCTCCCTGAGGATGGCATAAATATATAAAAAAGCGTGGGAACTGTTTTAATGTCTTATCTGTGTTAGAGGTATCCCCATACCCACGGAACAAATAAAAACAACAGTCCCACGCCGTTATGCATATTTCCTTTTAGAAGGAAGTATAAACACACGACGTGAGCGTTCTGTTGTATCCACTTTGTTCCGCTTCGAAAATTGGGGATTTTCTAACACAAAGTAATATCAAAAACGCTCTATTTACATTAATATATCAAACACGAACTCTCTTTGTCGCTTTGAATGACTACAAATATAGATATATTATTCTGAAAAAGGGACTATTATTATCAAACTTTTAGAAAAACAATGATAGCCTGTTGAGAAATGGCTGAAATCTTTTTATCACAAAATATGATTTACGAATGATTCGGAATGTCATTTCTATTTAGTGAAGACCGGCTTGCCAATGCCGTATGATTTCGCTTGACTTCCTTTGTGCAGTTGACTTATTGCTACTATCGCATAGAAGGCTTGTTGGTGTTAACTTACCATTAAGGAAAATTACGCAAACATATAAATGTGGAAAAGAAATCAGCTACAAAAGTCCGTGGCTAGTATCGGAGCAATGCCGGCACTCGACTTTTCCTATACGTGGTTTGTCATACAATGACAAATCCACAAAACCAACTGTATTTTTCATCCACAAGCGGAAATATGTTTCCTCCTTTCATTAACTGCCAAAACGTCCTGTTAATGGGAGTTCCGGTGGTGAATGAACATGCCGTGTTGTATTTTCAGCCTCCTTTCATTTTAAAACATCTTTCGGTGAAAAAAATGCTGAAGGCAGATTTGAAAACGGCTTGGGAAGTGTGACTGAAATGGGAGTGAAGGGATACCCTTTCATTATTAGCCGGCGGTTGTCCGCACGTTTTGATTAAAATGTAAGGATGAACGGAAAAAAAAGAATGACCAATTTGATGAAAGGTAATCTCATCTGCCCTTACATAAAAAACATACCGGGCTTTTTTTAAAAGGTGGTGAAGTTTGTAAGAAACTTCCCGATCTTTTTAAAAGACATCAAGGTCTTTTTGACACATACAGTGGCACAAGCCTGTACCTATATATGTGTAAGCCCACACGTATATATGCATCGGGCTACACGGACGTACGCATAAGCCTACACATATATATGTCATTGTGTCAGATTCCGTCATATCCTGTACCGGAATTTGATTTGTTTGCCTCCTCTTCTAGACAAACGCTTTTTTATGTTGTATATTTGTAATTCGCCCAATCTCAAAAAGTGCCTCATGAATGTATTCATCACTCTCAAAACAATCTTCCCCAGAAGCATATTGAAAGAAAGCCGGGAAGATATCTTCGAAAAACATTGAAGAGGCAGTAGAATCAGAATCCTCGAAAGATGCTGTCAAGAAGACGACGCCATGCTCCCTGACACAGGAAGTAACCGCTTTTCTCACCTCCCGCTGCCGCTTCCGGCTCAATGTGCTGACCGAGGTAGCGAGTGTGAATACTGGTTCCTTTCATCCTGATTGAGACAAGAGCATACTTGCGTCACTCCATTTTTCCGCTATGTAATGGTAGGGAAAAGTGATGAAGTCAGGAGGGTATACCCATGCCGGGTGAACAATAAAAAGGTCGGTCTCCCATTAGGAAAACCGACCTTCTATTTAAAGTCTTAATGAATCGTATTATTCTACTTCACTATAGTCAAGTACATTTTTGCGATTTGCCAAGATGCGATCGTATTCTTCTTTCGAACCAACAACAATCTTTTCAAATTCACGCTGTCCGGTACCGGCAGGGATCAAGTGACCGCAAATCACATTTTCCTTCATACCTTCCAATCTATCTACTTTACCATTAATAGCAGCTTCATTCAGAACCTTGGTCGTTTCCTGGAATGATGCAGCAGACATGAAGCTTGAAGTTCCCAAAGCAGCGCGAGTAATACCTTGCAGAATCTGAGTAGATGTTGCAGGAATAGCATCACGCACTTCAACGGGTTTCAAGTCACGACGCTTCAACATACTGTTCTCATCACGCAACTTACGGGCTGTTACAATCTGACCCGGTTGCAAGTTCTGAGAATCTCCGGCATCAACAACCACCTTCTTACCCCAAATACGGTCATTTTCTTCCATGAAGTCTTGCTTATCTACCACTTGCTGTTCCAAGAAGCGGGTATCACCCGGTTCATCAATTTCAACTTTACGCATCATTTGACGAACAATAATCTCAAAGTGCTTATCATTAATCTTCACACCTTGCAGACGGTAAACATCCTGTACCTCGTTTACGATATATTCCTGTACAGCCGTAGGACCTTTAATGGCCAAGATGTCGGCAGGAGTAATCGCACCATCAGACAGCGGAGTTCCGGCGCGTACATAGTCGTTCTCCTGAACAAGAATCTGCTTAGAAAGATTAACCAAGTACTTCTTCACTTCACCAGTCTTAGATGTTACAATGATCTCACGGTTACCACGTTTAATCTTACCCATGGTAACTTCACCATCGATTTCAGAAACCACAGCAGGGTTGGACGGGTTACGTGCCTCAAACAATTCTGTAACACGAGGCAAACCACCGGTGATATCACCAGCTTTACCAACAGCGCGCGGAATCTTCACAAGGATGTCACCGGCCTTTACCGATTGATTGTTTTCAATAACAACGTGTCCACCCACAGGGAAGTTATAAGTACGTATCAAGTTACCATCTTCTGTCGTAATATGAGCAGAAGGAACTTTTGTCTTATCCTTAGATTCGATAATGATGATTTCACGCAAACCGGTAGCTTCATCCGATTCTACCTTATAAGTTACGTTCTCAACCATACTCTCGAACTCAATCTTACCGGTTGCTTCAGTAATAATAACAGCGTTGAACGGGTCCCATTTAGCAATCAGTTTACCCTTCTCAACCACATCACCGTCAGCAGCATACAATTTAGAACCGTAAGGAACATTATGAGTTGATAAAATGATACCGGTATTTACATCAATAAAGCGAACCTCGGCCAAACGACCTACTACCACTTTCACAGCTTCACCGGTAGTTTCATCTACTGTATCAACAGTACGAAGTTCCTCAAATTCCAGACGAGCATTGTTTTTGGCAACAATACTTGCATTGGCAGCCATGTTACCGGCAATACCACCGGCATGGAAAGTACGCAACGTCAACTGAGTACCCGGCTCACCGATAGACTGTGCAGCAATGACACCGACAGCTTCTCCCTTTTGAACCATACGGCTGGAAGCAAGGTTACGTCCGTAACACTTGGCACATACGCCTTTCTTCGATTCGCAAGTCAATACAGAACGGATTTCTACACTTTCAATCGGAGAATCTTCAATTTCCTGTGCGATATCCTCAGTAATTTCTTCACCTCCGGCAACAATCAACTTACCGGTGGTAGGATGAATAATATCATGTACTGAAACACGTCCGAGGATACGTTCATACAGAGTGGCAATAACTTCATCGTTATTTTTCAAAGCAGTACAAACCAAACCGCGCAGTGTTCCACAGTCTTCTTCATTAATAATCACATCATGCGATACGTCTACAAGACGACGAGTCAAGTATCCGGCATCGGCAGTCTTCAAAGCTGTATCCGCCAAACCTTTACGAGCACCGTGGGTAGAAATAAAATACTCTAACACAGACAAACCTTCTTTAAAGTTTGAAAGAATAGGGTTTTCAATAATCTGTGCGCCTTCAGCACCGGCTTTCTGCGGTTTTGCCATCAAACCACGCATACCAGACAACTGACGAATCTGTTCTTTAGAACCACGGGCCCCGGAATCAAGCATCATAAATACTGAATTGAAGCCTTGGTCATCATTCTTAATCGTCTTGTAAAGTATATCAGACAGGTCACTGTTCACGTGAGTCCATGTATCGATAACCTGGTTATAACGTTCATTGTCAGTAATGAAACCCATATTATAGTTCATCATAATCTGTTCCACTTCCTCATTACCACGTTTTACCAGTTCTTCTTTTTCTTTCGGGATAATAATATCACCCAAGTTGAATGACAGACCACCCTTGAACGCCATATAGTAACCTAAGTTCTTAATACCATCCAAGAATTCACAAGCACGTGCAACACCGACAGCTTTGATAACATCACTAATGATATCTCGCAAAGACTTTTTGGAAATAATGGTATTCAAGTACCCCACTTCCGCTGGAACGATTTCATTTACAATCACACGCCCTACGGAGGTTTCTTTCATCATCACATCTACGATTTTGCCATCTTTGTCCAAGTCCTTCACCACTACGTTGACGATAGCATGAATATCCACTTTACCTTCATTATAAGCAATCAAAGCCTCTTCCGGACCGTAGAAAGTCAAGCCTTCACCTTTAGCCCCTTTTCTCAGCTTGGTAATATAATACAAACCAAGTACCATATCCTGTGCAGGCACAGTAATAGGAGCACCATTAGCAGGATTCAGAATGTTATGAGCTTGAAGCATCAACATCTGTGCTTCCAGAATCGCATCATTACTCAAAGGCAAGTGAACCGCCATCTGGTCACCATCGAAGTCGGCATTGAACGCTGTACAAGCCAACGGGTGCAATTGAATAGCTTTACCTTCAATCATATGCGGTTGGAAAGCCTGAATACCCAAACGGTGCAGAGTCGGCGCACGGTTCAGCAATACAGGATGACCTTTCATGACATGTTCCAAGATATCCCAGATCACAGGCTCCTTGCGGTCTACAATCTTCTTTGCAGATTTTACAGTCTTCACAATACCACGTTCAATCAACTTACGGATGATAAACGGCTTGTAAAGCTCTGCAGCCATCAGTTTAGGGATACCACATTCACCCATCTTCAATTCAGGACCAACAACGATAACCGAACGAGCAGAGTAGTCAACACGCTTACCCAGCAAATTCTGACGGAAACGTCCTTGCTTACCCTTCAAGCTATCGGACAGTGATTTCAATGGACGATTAGCGTCAGTCTTCACTGCACTTGATTTACGTGAGTTATCGAACAAGGAATCGACAGCCTCCTGCAACATACGTTTTTCGTTACGCAAAATCACTTCGGGAGCCTTGATTTCAATCAGTCGCTTCAAACGGTTGTTACGGATAATCACACGACGATACAAGTCATTCAAGTCAGAGGTAGCGAAACGGCCACCATCCAACGGAACCAATGGACGCAGTTCAGGAGGAATAACCGGCACAATACGTACAATCATCCATTCAGGTTTATTACGTCCGCGAGATGCACGGAACGATTCAACTACCTGCAGACGCTTCAAAGCCTCGTTCTTACGTTGCTGCGAAGAATCATTACTTGCTTTATGACGTAATTCATAAGATAAAGCATCCAAATCCAAAGTTGAGAGCAGATCATAAATGGCTTCTGCTCCCATCTTAGCTATAAACTTATTCGGATCTGTATCTTCCAAATATTGGTTTTCTTTAGGAAGTGTATCCAAGATATCCAAATACTCTTCTTCAGAAAGCAAATCATATTTATTAATGCCATCTTCAGCCTTCACACCCGGCTGGATAACCACATAACGTTCATAATATACAATAGCGTCTAGTTTCTTTGTAGGCAGCCCCAACAAATAACCGATCTTGTTCGGCAATGAACGAAAATACCAGATATGCGCTACAGGCACAACTAACTGAATATGTCCCATACGTTCACGACGGACCTTCTTTTCAGTCACTTCAACGCCACATCGGTCACAAACAATACCTTTATAACGGATACGTTTGTACTTACCGCAATGACATTCGTAATCTTTCACCGGACCGAAAATACGCTCGCAGAACAAACCATCACGTTCCGGTTTGTAGGTACGGTAGTTGATCGTTTCAGGCTTCAACACCTCACCGCTCGAATTCTCAAGGATTTCTTCGGGTGAAGCCAAGCCAATTGAGATTTTCGAGAAATTACTCTTTATCTTAGTTTCTTTTCTAAAAGCCATACTTCCTTATTTATAATGTAAAGAGTTATATTTTTTTATTATTCAAGGTTGATACTCAAGCCAAGACCTCTCAGTTCGTGTAACAATACATTCAGAGATTCGGGGATACCCGGAGTTGGCATAGGTTCACCTTTCACAATAGCTTCGTAAGCCTTTGAGCGTCCTACAACGTCATCAGACTTAATGGTCAGGATTTCCTGTAAGATATGTGCTGCGCCGAATGCTTCAAGCGCCCAAACTTCCATTTCTCCGAAACGCTGACCACCGAACTGTGCCTTACCACCAAGCGGCTGCTGAGTAATAAGGGAGTACGGACCGATAGAACGGGCATGCATCTTATCTTCAACCATGTGCCCTAGTTTCAACATATAAGTTACACCCACTGTTGCAGGTTGGTCAAAGCGTTCGCCTGTACCACCATCACAAAGATAAGTCTTACAATAACGAGGCAATCCAGCTTTATCTGTCCATTCATTTAAATCATCCATAGAAGCACCGTCAAAAATAGGAGTAGCAAATTTCACACCCAACTCTTTTCCGGCACGACCTAATACGGCTTCGAAAATCTGACCAATATTCATACGAGAAGGCACACCCAACGGATTCAATACGATATCTACTGGAGTACCATCTGCTAAGAACGGCATATCTTCCTGACGAACCACACGAGAAACAATACCCTTGTTACCGTGACGTCCCGCCATCTTATCACCTACACCAATCTTACGCTTCTTGGCAATATAAACCTTAGCCATCTGAATAATGCCCGCAGGAAGTTCATCACCGATAGTGATAGCAAACTTCTTACGCTTTAATTCAGCATCCAATTCTTTATATTTCTTCAAATAATTCATCACCAAGTCACGAATCATGTCATTCTTATGAGCATCAGCTGTCCACTTGCTCAACTGGATAATAGTATAATCCAATGATTCCAAATCGCGTTTGGTGAACTTCGCCCCCTTGGCAATAACTTCCGTTCCCAAATAATCTTTCACTCCTTGGGAAACCTTACCATTAGTCAAAACCAATAGTTTCTCAATCAAGATATCTTTCAGTTTTGCTGCCTTTTCTTCGAATTCATCATTCAGTTTAGGCAGAATAGCCTTATCGGCATTCTTCTCACTTCTGCTCTTGATAACACGTGAGAACAACTTCTTGTCAATAACGACACCACGTAATGACGGAGAAGCTTTCAATGAAGCATCCTTCACATCACCTGCCTTATCACCGAAAATAGCACGAAGCAATTTTTCTTCCGGAGAAGGATCTGATTCACCTTTCGGAGTAATCTTACCAATCAGGATATCACCCGGTTCGATACGTGCACCTACACGTACAATACCGTTTTCATCCAAATCTTTAGTAGCTTCTTCACTCACGTTAGGAATATCAGAAGTTAATTCTTCCATACCGCGTTTCGTTTCGCGGACCTCCAAAATATATTCATCAACGTGTACAGAAGTCAGCAAGTCCTCACGTACAACGCGTTCATTCAATACAATAGCATCCTCGTAGTTATAACCTTTCCAAGGCATATAAGCCACCAACAGGTTTTTACCCAATGCAAGCTCACCACCCTGAGTTGAATATCCTTCAGTCAGGATATCACCCTTCTTCACACGCTGTCCTTTATCACAAGTAGGACGGAGGTCAATGGTCATGCTCTGATTAGTCTTACGGAATTTAGGAATTCTGTATTCCTTCAAAGCAGGTTCAAAGCTTACAAATTCTTCATCTTCATTTCTGTCATACAAGATACGAATAGTTGTTGCATCGACATATTCTACAACACCATCACCCTCTGCTGCAATCTGAGTACGAGAGTCTTCAACCAACTGTTTTTCAATACCTGTACCTACAATAGGAGCCTCTGTACGCAACAAAGGAACTGCCTGGCGCATCATGTTTGATCCCATCAATGCACGGTTAGCATCATCATGTTCCAAGAACGGAATCAAAGATGCCGCAATAGAAGCAATCTGTTGAGGAGATACATCCATCAACTCTACCTGATCAGGAGTAACAACCGGATAATCGGCATCGCGACGAGCCTTAACCTTGTCACGAACAAACTTACCTTCATCATCCAAAGGTGCATTACCCTGAGCAATAATCTTATCTTCTTCTTCTTCTGCAGTCAAGTATTCAATTCCTTCATCAGAAATATCCACCTTACTATCAGCTACCTTACGATAAGGAGTAGAAATGAAACCAAGTTCATTAATTTTAGCATAAACGCACAAAGAAGAAATCAAACCGATATTAGGACCTTCAGGGGTTTCAATCGGACACAAACGACCATAGTGAGTATAGTGTACGTCACGCACCTCGAAACCGGCACGTTCACGCGACAAACCACCGGGACCTAACGCAGACAAACGACGTTTGTGAGTAATTTCAGCCAACGGATTGGTCTGGTCCATGAATTGTGACAATGCATTTGTACCGAAGAATGAATTGATAACAGAAGAAATAGTCTTCGCATTAATCAAATCAATCGGAG
>ENA-OPVU01001855-OPVU01001855.1-human-gut-metagenome-genome-assembly--contig:-NODE-1855-length-9852-cov-2.836378_pt1 | contig 9852 bp, 8 predicted proteins | sample MGYA00241497_ERZ501986 | MGnify/ENA primary metagenome ERZ501986 (study PRJEB25962, sample SAMEA2042995) | human gut metagenome | biome: human gut; feature: human-associated habitat; material: faeces...
GATAGAAGCAGATGTGTGAATAGCCCGGTATTTTACCTAAGGAGAGGTGCAAGTCCTCTACTCTCACTAAAATTGCTATATTATGTACGACTCTAAAAGAATTAAAAAAGAGGATCCTATTACTTTAGATTATATTCTATCTAGAGTAACAGAGTATGACATATATGCACGTTACATAGGACAATTTAAAATAGGTTATATTTATAATAGTCCATTTAGAGAAGATAAAAATCCTTCATTTGGAATATTTAGAAGTAGGAAAACAGGTAAACTCTTATTTAAAGATCATGGTAATGGTCTTTGTGGAGACGTAATTAGATTTGTACAAGAATATACTGGTATAACTAATTATGACAAACTACTGAAACAGATTGTAAAAGATCTGAACATAAAAAATAATATACTTTTTATTCAATTTTCAAGGTTCAACATGCTTTACTATACTATGATATGAAAAAAAAGTCCAGTGTTTCCCATCAAAGATGGCCGTTCAGACATTTTTTATTCATGCATCGATTTCCAGACTGATTCCCCATTTGGAATATACTGGCAGAATGCATCCACCATAATACTGCGGAACGGGCGGACCGCCTCTTCGAGTCCGAATGCTGCCGGGTAATCTTTCGTCACAAGATCAATGTCCTGTGCGATCTTTTCTGCAACTGCTGCATCTTTGATCGGCACGATACCAAACAATGTGGAGCAGTACGCCCTGCTTCCGGTACAGGATGCCAGATAGGTATATGCAAAATTTTTCCACTCTTCCTCAAGTATATATCCACAAACATCTTCCACATCAGCATCCTTTTCCACATTTTGTTTCTCATCTGTCCGGATACCGAGCTGCATAAGATATCCACAAAGTTCTTTTTTCTGTCTTTTTTTCTGAAAAAAGGATACACCACCTGCACTGGCTGCCTGTATCATCATCCATGCGCGCAGAAAATGATCCGCACGTTTTTCTGCCGGATGATCTCCAAAGCGCTTTCTTAAAATCAAAAGGCGTTTTTCATCCAATGCCGGATCTAACTTCTGCTCGATTGCAAGCTGCAGAATACGTTCACGTTCATTAATATCCTCAATCTCATAATAATGGGCGGGCCATTCCAAAAGATAGTCCACGTTTTCATTATTCAAAAGCATTTACTCTGTATCTCCTTCCATGTACGAATCCACATCATCACAGGTCACTCTCGCATAAGGCAGACGGATATATTTTCCATCGATCAGATTCAGATCCGACAGATCACCTCCGGTGGAAAGCTCATATGCAAGATTTAACATTGCATCTGCCTGGCCTTCCTTATCATTATAGACCGTTCCGATCATCTCTTTATTTTTGACCGCCTCTAGCCCTACATCAGTCCCATCAATTCCAATGACCGCCGGCCATTCATCCTTTGTAAGATCGGACGCTTTGAGCGCATCGATCGCACCTAGCGCCATATCATCATTATTGGCAATGACCAGCTCAATGCTGTCACCAAACTGTGACATAAGCTGTGCCATTTTCGTCTGCGCCTGTGCACGGTTCCAGTTTGCGATCGCATATCCCAGCTTTTCTACTTCCACTCCACTGTCGATCATTGTGCTGACCGAATATTCCGTACGGACAATTGCATCCTGATGACCGGCTTCGCCCTCCAACACCACATACTGAAAAATCCCGTCTCCGTTTTTATCCAGTGACTGATCGGTCAGAAATGCTTCCGCTGCAAGCTCTCCCTGCATGATACCGGACTCAAATGCCTGCGCTCCGACATAATAAAGCCTCGTCCAGCGCTCTAAATCTTCCTCCACCAGTTCGCGATTGAAAAAAATAACCGGAATATTGTTTTTTTCCGCAAGATCAATGATTGCGGTAGGATCCGTCCTGTCCACCAGATTGACACAGATCACATCGCATCCCTCCGTGATCATGTTTTCAACCTGACTGTTCTGCGTCGACTGGCTTGCCGATGCATTGTAAGTGTCGATATTGATCGCAACACCCGTCTCTTCTTCTTTTTTTGTCGCATAATCATTAAAATCTTTCATCATTTCTGATACAAATGTATCATACTGATCATAAACAGATATGCCGATCTTAATGCTCTTTTTGGCATCTTCCCTGCCGCCGCAGCCGCCAATTACCACACTCATGACTAAAATTCCACCAAAAGCCACGGTCATTTTTTTACTTTTTTTCCATTTCTTCAAGACTTGTTCCCCCATCAACATGTGCCGGACTTTTTCTGCTCCACACATTTACATCTACCCCCCATTTGTATATCACTGCACGATAGGAAATAAAATTTTCTGATTTTCCTCGTCATACAGATTATCTTTTGTGATCGTAAGAAACCCGACTTTTTCTGTTTTTGCCGAAGATAACGGCTCGCGCAGCTGACCCGCGATCGCTGCCGCACTTAAATATCCGATATTGAACTCATTCGGTACGACCAACGCTCCTATCACACCCTTATCCAGATAATACACATTTTTTTCTGAGCAGCCAATTCCATACAGTCCAAATTCTGTCTGTTCCTGCGCCTGCAGATAATCAACAGCCTGTTCCGTTCTGTCATTATCTAATGATACCACGATGTCTACCCTCTTTTTCTCAAGGCACCATTCAAATGTATTATTTACATTGTCTTCATCAGACAGATTCCATAAAATGGATGCCCCGGCAGACTCTATTTTGTCCATAAAACCTTTCAGGCACTGCTGTCCGGCAGTCTGTTTTAAGTTACCGGCAAGAATCCCAATGTCCGTATCTTCAAGCTTTTCCCCATAATCCGCAATAACAGCTTCGGCAACTGCCTCCCCCATCTCATAAGACTGCGGCAGAATTGCTGCATACATTCCCTCAGCTTCCACATCCGTTTCCACCAGAATCATCTTATCAGAACCGATTTCCACAGCAGAATCATCCGTATAATTGCTGCTGTCACACATTTCAACGATCACGCCCTTTGCTCCATTATCGATCTCCCTGTGAATGATCTGGTACTCTTCCTCAATACCGGAAAATGCGCCTGTCGAAACCACATTTAAACGGATATGATAATCTTCCGCTCCTCGTTCAAGTCCTTCCCGAAAAGATGTAAATCTGTCACTGCTGCTGTTTTCTACGATCACGGATACCGGATACCATTCCTCATCCTTGCTGCCATCAAGCATCCCATATGTCGCAAACGCAATAAATGCAATGATCACTAAAATCAATGCCATTAAATAGATCAAATTATTTTTTCCGGTCCGCTTCATAGTTGTTTTCTCCCTGACTCTAACCGTTCCTGCTCCTCCGGCGTATAGACGATATACGGCAAATGGATTCTGACTGTGGTTCCCTCATCCGGCTCGCTTTCTATCTCCAGACCATATTCCTCACCGAAACGCAGCCTGATCCGGTTATGTACATTCAAAAGTCCCACACCAGATCCACGTTTGTGTACACGGTTATTTTCCTTCAAAAGCTGTTCCACTTCATCTTCCGGTATTCCAAGTCCGTTATCTCTGACCTCAATATAGATATCATCTTCCCTGCGATATCCATTGACATCAATTTCTCCGTCTCCATCCATACATTCCACGCCATAATAAATCGCATTTTCAAGCAGCGGCTGCACCACCAGTTTTACCGTACAGCACTGCAGGATCTCCGGATCTATATCAAACCGTACCTCAAAAATATTTTTATAGCGTACTTTCTGGATATTCATATAGTTTCTGGCATGTTTCAGCTCATCTTCCACACTGATGACTGTTTTTCCCCTGCTTAAACTGATACGGAAAAGACTCGCTAACTGTGTGATCATAAATACCGCATCCTCATACCGTTCTCCCTCGATCATCCAGACGATCGAGTCAAGTGTATTATACAAAAAATGAGGGTTGATCTGCGACTGAAGCGCATCGAGTTCACTTTTTCTTTTTTCTTCCTGCTCGACCACAATATCCTGCATCAGCTGCCTGATCTGTTCCACCGTGGAACGGAGTGTACACCCTAAATGTTCCACTTCCATAGATCCGCCGATATAGATAGACGGGTTCATATTTCCGGTCTCCCACTCCTTGACCGAATTATTTAATTTTTTCAGCGGCATGGCAATACTTGCAGACACAAGCTGATTTAAAAGGATCACCGCAAGCATAGATACTGTCACTAGCATGATCACAAAATATTTTGTGCCTGTCATTCCCATATCAAAGGAACTCATTGGCACAACACTGACGATCTTCCATCCGGTATAACTGACCGTCTTTACCGTAACAAGGCGTTTTTCCCCCTGGAAAATCTCTTCCGTGCTTCCATCCTCGTACCCTGCTGCCTCGATATTATTCTCCTGATAAAGATCGGTATAGATCAGCTTCTGTCTCGGATGATAAATGATCTCACCCTTTCCGTCGATCAGGTAAACATACTCCGAAGAATTTCCAACATTCGCTTTTTTTAAGATCTGTTCAATACTGTTGTAGTTCATATCGACCAAAAGTACTCCCAGCGTCGATGTTCCATTACTTGTCAGCTCCACGGCACGGCTTAAGGATACGACCCAGTAATAACGGTAAGATGGATCGCCAAACAGATTCTGCACATGCGGTGTCGAAAAATGAAGGTTTTCCATCTGACCGACCGCATCGGTAAACCACTGCTGCTTCACAATATTTACCTGACTTTTTTCATTCGCAACAGGTACTGCTGCCACAAGCTGTCCCTCTCCCGTATAACAGGCAATACTGATCAGGTTATCTTTATTCGCCTCATATAAGAGATTCATTTCTTCATCCATGGTATCACTGGCAAGATCTTTATTCTTGATGACACTGTAATACATAGTATCAGAAATACGGCGCATGTTTCGGAGATAATCCTCAAGGTTGATGGCTGTCTGATTTAAAAGCTGCCCCGTACTCTCAATCGTCATCGCTTCTGCTCTGTTTGAAAACTGCCGGTAAAGTGTGACGCCAAGAAAGGCCATACTACATATGGACAGAATCGTAAACGAAATCGATATCGTCATCTGAATACTGTGCGGTTTTGTCATTTTCCTGATATATGCAGTTAATTCTCTTATTTTATCTTTGATATTTGACAAACTCATTTTCTTTTTTCTGCTTTGTACTTTGAAGGTGACATTCCAAACTGTTTTTTAAATGCGTAACTGAAATAATTCGGATCAGAATAGCCCACTTTTTCTGCAATCACATATGTTTTTTCATCCTGATTCAAAAGCAGATCAAGCGCCTGTTCCATCCGATACTCTGTCAGATAATTGATAAAAGTTTTTCCGGTCTCCTTTTTAAACACGGTAGAAAAGTACGCCGTGCTGACCGAAAGATTTTTACATACACTCTCCACATTGAGTCCTGAATCTGCATAGTGTTCCCTGACATACTCGATCGCTTTTGTGACAAATGATTTCGTCGTGTCCTGTCTGCCATTCTGGATCATCTCCTGCATCTGACGTCCGGTCTTTAGCAGCCAGTTTTCCAGTGCCTCCGGCGATTCCATCTGAAGAACTTCCCGGTAGATATCTCCCGTACCACTGAAAATTTCGTCCAGATTCAGCCCGTTTAATGTTCCAAAACGGAAGATTTCCGCAATAAGTTCCGTGATAAATATCTGATATTTCTGCAGTGATGCTCCACGTCCGGAAAGCTGTGTCACGCTTTCTTTGACTGCTTCTTTCAGCGCCTGCTCATCCCCGGTCTTAATCTTTTTTAAAATATTCCCGATCGACTGCTCTTCCCACGGTTCCTCTGCACTGCCCTGCGGATCGATCTCCGCAATATTAATGGCTCTTGTATTTCCATAGATCACACGGTAGGAAACCGCATTGCGCGCCCCCTGATAGGAAGCCGGCAGCTCTGCGATCTCATCACAGACCGGACCGATTCCTGCCGTCACCTTCGCACCGCAGACACGTTTCGCCAGCTTGCAAAACCGATCCATTGCATTGGTATATGCCGTGATTTCTTCCGTTTCTTTTAACTGTGTGATCACAAGGATGTCTCCGAGATAAAAGAATGTGTTCGATCTCCACTTGTCCACAAACTGTTCCTCAGCAAGCTGTTTGACGGACATTCCAAGCAAAAACGGATCGAGTTCAAGCTGTGGATCCGGCGTGCTGATATGTAATATAGTTGCCACATAATATGGTCCGCTCCACGGTATCTGGTATTGTTTCAAATATTTTTCAATCTCAGATGCCGGAATTCTTCCCTCAATCAATGATGTATAAAAGTTTTCCTGCAATACCGGAAGACTCTCCATATAATAAGCGCGCAGTTTTTCGATATTACGTTTTTCATCAAGCTCTCTGTCAAGGTTTGTCCTGATACGCTCAAACACTTCCCGCAGTTCATTGGAATTGATCGGCTTTAAAATGTACTCCTCCGCCTCGATCTTAATTGCCTCTTTTGCATATTCAAATTCATCAAATCCAGAAAAAATAATAATTTTTATTTTCTGATATAGTTCTTTTAATTTCTTGCTTAAGGTCAGTCCGTCCATGTATGGCATTTTGATGTCTGTCATCACAACATCCGGCTGGATTTCCTCTGCCATCTCTAATGCTTCGACGCCATTTCTGGCATACCCGGCAATACGAAACCCCATCGCTTCCCAGTCAAGCTTTTTCATAATGACAGAATATACTTCTTCCTCATCATCCACCAATAATACCGAATATAAATTCATCGTGTTCTATTCTCCATTCCAATATGAAAAAATCATATTTTCACATTTTCTTCCGCTAGTCTCCATATTTTGCATTCATATTATGCCATAAAATTCCGAGGATCACCGTACAGATAATGATCTCTGCCACTGCCACATAGGTGTTCCAGAATAATAAAAGCATCATGACAAGTGTTGCCACTGCAAAAAAGAACATCAGCTTTCCGGCGCATTTTGCATAGTTTTCTTCGTCTTTTACCGGTGGTTTATTCTTTCCTCGGATGGCGGAGATATCTTTCATAAACCATAACCGCATTCCATAATAGATCAAAATCACAAATAAAAGTAATGGTATCCCTGCTGTCTCTAAAATCTGATCTGTTGTCATATAATCCTTGTTTTCCTCCATTGTTTTACTAAGCAAAAATAACGGCTGGTCTGTAACACCCAGCCGTTATTTTACAGTCCGATATAAGAATTATACCGTATGTTTTATTTTCTTGCTATATATTTTCTGATATCCAGAGAAATTGCTACGAAGATTACAACACCGATTGCGATGTACTGTGCGTTTGCATTCATTCCTAAGTACTGGAGAGCAACCTTCAATAACTCGAATACTGCAACACCGATGATAGCGGATGAAACTTTACCACGACCACCTGTTACGGATACACCACCGATCGTACATGCTGCGATTGCTTCCATTTCGTAACCATACCCGGTCTGAACAGATGCACCACCTGCTTTTGCGCCGAGCATGAATCCTGCAAGACCATACATAGCTGCTGCTTTCATGTAGATTAAGATCAATGTCTTTTTCACCGGAACACCTGCAACCTCTGCTGCCTGTGGGTTACCACCGATTGCGTACATATATTTTCCATGACGTGTCATGTTGAAAATGAACCATGTGATCGCTGCCACAATAATTGCAATCCAGATCAGGTAGTTGATTCCGAGAAATTTTTTGTTTGCAACATTGGTATATGCCTCAACATATCCACCAAGAGGTGTTGCGTTTGTAACGATAAGTCCAATACCATAAACGATTTCCATCATTGCTAAGGTTGCAATGAAAGGCGGTACATTTAAGTATGCAATAAAGATACCGGTTACTGTACCAAATGCTGCACAGATGAGCATTGCGATGATCGCTACTAAAACTACGTTCAATGGTTTCATATCCGGGAAGAATTTACCGGAATAATCCAGACGCTGTAACAACATACCGGAAATACATGCACCGAAACCAATCATACGTCCTGCGGAAAGGTCACATCCTGCGGTGATAACACATCCTGCAATACCAAGTGCAATGACAAGTCGTGAACTCATATTCATAAGAATATTCATTAAGTTGTTGCCTGTGAAGAAGTTATTGGATGTCAAACCAGTATAGATTACCAGAATGAACATTACAATAATAACCCCGTTGTTAATCAAAAAATCTTTTACTTTCTGCTGTTTTGTCTTTCCCATTTTCGTCTCCTCCTATCGCATCAGAATCTTGTTGCGTATTCCATAATTTTTGCCTGTGTCATATCTTCCGGTTCCTTCACTTCACCGGTCAGTTTTCCGTTACACATAACACAAATTCTGTCTGACATTCCAAGAAGCTCTGACATCTCGGAAGAAATCATAATGATCGCTTTGCCCTGTTTTGCCAGGTCGCACATGATCTCATAAATCTCATGTTTTGCACCTACGTCGATACCACGGGTAGGTTCATCCATGATCAGAACATCCGGGTCATTGGCTAACCATCTTGCAACGATTACTTTCTGCTGGTTACCTCCGGACAGATTGGAAATATGTTCTTTCATGCTCGGAGTCTTGATACTTAATTTTTTAATGCTGCTTGTTACGATCTCATTGATCTTTTTGTGATTTAAAACAAATCCTGCATTCAGATATTTATTGTAGATAGATACACCTACATTATCTTTGATAGACAGGCATCCGAAAATACCGTTTCCTCTTCGATCCTCAGTGATCAGTCCGATTCCGGCATTCATCGCATCGATTGGATGTTTGATCTTTACTTTTTTGCCATGCATATAGATCTCACCGGATGCAATACCACGGATACCGAAGATTCCTTCCATCAATTCTGTTCTCTGTGCACCTACCAGTCCACCAAATCCAAGGATTTCTCCTTTGTGGAGCTGAAAACTTACATTCTGGAATGATTTTGCATGGATGGAGCAAAGATTTTTTACTTCCATAACCACTTCATCACCCGGTTTGTTTTCTCTCGGTGGATATACATTTGTCAGCTCACGGCCAACCATCTTTGTGATGATCTGATCTGTGGTCATCTCTGCTGCCGGCCAGGTTCCAACATATGTACCATCCCGCATGACTGTGATATCATCAGCGATTCGTTTGATCTCATCCATCTTATGTGAAATGTAGACCATTGCCACACCTTTGTCTCTTAAATCATTCATGATGCGGAACAATGCTTCTACTTCATTATCAGAAAGAGATGATGTCGGCTCATCAAAGATGATAACCTTTGCCTGTTGGGAAACTGCCTTTGCAATCTCAACGGACTGCATCTGACCTATGGATAAAGATCCAAGCTGTGCTTTCGGATCAAAGTCCATTTTTACTTCTTTTAACCATTTTGCAGTATCCTCATACATTTTCTTATGATCGATCACTTTTAATGGTCCACACTTTGTCGGGAATCTTCCCAGGTACATATTTTCTGCAACGCTTCTTGCCGGTACCGGCTGCAGTTCCTGATGTACCATGGCAATTCCTTTTTTCATTGCCTCATCCGGGTTATTAATCTCGACTTTTTCTCCGTCCAGAATAATCTCGCCGGCATCCATTTTATAAATACCAAACAGACATTTCATCAGGGTTGATTTTCCTGCACCATTTTCCCCCATCAGTGCATGGACGGTTCCCGGACGGAGTGATAACTGTACATTGTCAAGTGCTTTGACACCGGGGAAAGATTTGCATACACCCCTAAGCTCCAGTTTATACTCAGCCATGTTTCTCCTCCTTTATATCATTTGGCTTACTTCTCTGCCAATTATGTTCCTATTTCATATCTGTGCTATTTAGCACACTTCATTTTTCATAGAATATATATCTGCCTGTTTTTATTTCATACATTCATTTCTGCATTTCTGCAGTCTGATCATAATTCTTATGAATAGTGGCAG